>Ga0206956_1018_pt1 | contig 61007 bp, 59 predicted proteins | sample Alteio_BWOrgHeat_35_FD_153252 | JGI IMG/M metagenome (GOLD analysis project Ga0206956, IMG submission 153252) | Enriched cells from forest soil in Barre Woods Harvard Forest LTER site, Petersham, Massachusetts, United States -... | ecosystem: Environmental > Terrestrial > Soil > Temperate forest >...
AGCTGGTGTCCGCTGGAGTGTACGTATTTAGCGGTACGTTGTTAATGGCGACGGCGGCACCGGAGGGGTTGGAGACGATGAGGAATTTGCGCTCGACGCACCCTGCCAACACGACGGGCGCGAGCATCAGGATCGCCACTAGCAATGTGTGGCCACGCGACATGGAATCCCCCATCGCGAGACGTTCCGCCACTAACGGAGCACTCGCCGAGAATCGGTGAACGAGTCCAATACCCGGCCGTGGGACCCATGTCAAGCTCAGGCTTCTTGCAACAGCATGCCGTGCGACGTAGGCTGATATGAGATCTTTGGGGACCGTGCAGCATGGGTGCAGCGCCGCTATCGGAATGGGCGATTCAGCTTCGTCCGGAGGACAATGTCGCGGTCGCCGCGAAGCCCATCCCGGCCGGCATCGAGCTTGAGCATCAGGGAAAAATGCTGCGGTTGCCGTCCAGAATTGGCCTTGGGCACAAGCTGGCGTTACGCGAGATTCACAAGGGCGACGCGATCTACAAGTATGGGCAGATCATAGGGTTCGCGTCCGAGGATATACCGGCCGGCAGCCACGTTCACGTTCACAATGTTCGCGCCGATGCCTTTGAGCGAGATTATGCGTTTTGCCGTGATTGCCCGCCTCGGCTGCCTTGTCCCGAGTCGCGGAGCTGGAGCGGTTACGATCGCGGCGAGGGGCGCTATGGCACGCGCAATTACATCGCCATCGTTAGCACCGTCAATTGCTCAGCGAGCACCAGCAAGTACATCTCCGATCGATTCCGTGGAACGAATCTGCTGCAGCAATATCCGAATGTTGACGGCGTCGTGGCGATCACTCACAAGGGCGGCTGTGCCATGCAGTACGGCGGCCCGGACCATGCCCAGCTCGATCGCACGCTTGCCGGGTTCGCCAAGCATCCCAATGTGGGGGCGTATATTCTCGTCGGCCTGGGCTGCGAGACTGGGCAGGCGATTCATCTGATCGAGAACCAGAACCTGGTCCAGCTCAATGGGCCTCGGCAGCAGCCGACCGTCCTCACGATCCAGGAGTGCGGCGGCATCTCGAAAACGGTCGAGGCCGGCGTGAAGGCGATTGCGGACCTACTGCCCCGGGTCAACGATGTTCGGCGCACGCGATTGTCGGCCGACAAGATTATTCTGGGCACAAACTGCGGCGGCTCCGATGGAAATAGCGGCGTCACCGCCAACCCAGCGCTTGGCATCGCATCCGACATGATCGTGGCCCAGGGCGGCGCGACCATTCTTGGTGAGACTCCGGAGATCTACGGAGCCGAGCATCTCCTGACGCGGCGTGCCGTCAGCCGGCAAGTGGGCGAGAAGCTTATTGAGCGCATCAAGTGGTGGGAGTGGTACACGGGTATCTTCGGGGCCGAAATCAACAACAATCCGACACCTGGCAACAAGGACGGCGGCCTGACCACGATCTATGAGAAATCGTTGGGTGCGATCGCGAAGGGCGGCAGCACTGCGCTATGCGATGTGATTGGCTATGCGGAGCCGGTGAAGACGAAGGGCTTTGTCGTGATGGACACGCCGGGCTACGACCCGGTGAGCATGACCGGGATTGTCGCGGGCGGCGCGAACGTGCTCGTCTTCACGACGGGCCGCGGCAGCGTTTTCGGTTGCAAGCCGGCGCCGTCAATCAAGGTCGCAACCAACACACCGCTGTTCAATCACATGCTTGACGACATGGACATCAACGCCGGCGTTATCCTGGAGGGTGTACCGGTCTCCGAGGTTGGCCGGCAGATATTCGAGGAAATCCTGGCGGTCGCCGGTGGCAAGAAAACCAAGAGCGAGATTAACGGAGTAGGTGAGGAAGAATTCGCGCCGTGGAGCATTGGTCCGACGTTATGAGGAGTGGCTTTATGATCCGTCATGTTGTGGCGTCTTCGTTAGTGGTGCTGGCGTTCTCGACCAGTGATGTCGGGGCACATTGGCTGCGTGGCCGACAGCGGTGCTGCTGTCCGATCGCGGAAGCACCGGCTCCCTCCCCGGAGGACGCGATCCATGGGGTGCTTAATGGACAGGCTGCGGCCTGGAACCGCGGCGATCTCGAGGGCTTCATGGCAGGCTACTGGCACTCGGACAATCTCACTTTCATGTCTGGCGGCACAGTGACACATGGGTGGCAGTCGACGCTCGACCGGTACCGCGCACGCTATCAGGGCCAGGGCAGGGAAATGGGCGTGCTGACCTTCAGCGATATCGAAGTGCAGGTTTTTGACGGAGACAATGCCATGGTCCGCGGCCGGTGGACGCTTGTGAAGAGCAAGGAGACGATCACAGGGCTGTTTACACTGATTTTTAGGCGCTTACCGGAGGGTTGGCGGATTGTACATGACCATACGTCCGCCTAGGCACTAAACGGGCGTTCCGGTCTCGTTTGCGTGTAGACTGTCAATTTCATGCGTGGCGGCAGCTGAAATTTGCCTCGTGCGGATACAAATGCTACTGTTTGCGCAGGCACGTGCAGAGCAGAGAGGCGCAACATGCTGTCGGCACAAACGCTATTCGATATACCCGGCTTGCGCTGGGAATATGCAGTGCCGCTTGTTATCGGCGTTTCCGTAAGCGGGCTCGCATTGGTCGTCGGCCGGTTTTTCCTTGGACGCAAGCGGAGATCCGCCAGTGTAGGCAGTGATACGATCGAAGAGCACTACGATCCGTTCGTCGAAGGAAGCAAGACGGAACGCCGCAGCTCGGTGCGGCGACGGGGCAACCCAGTGGCCATTCTCATTGGCGATTCCAAGGGCGAAAAAGAGCTGGCCCGCGGCTGGGTGATCGATCGCTCGATGGGCGGGTTGTGTCTGTCGTGCGACGTGCCGCTCGAATCGGGGGAAGTCGTTACGGTCAAACCAGTTTCGGCGCCGGGATCGGTCTTCTGGACGCAAGTCGAGGTGCGCGGCTGCAGGCACTCGAACGACGCATACGAAGTCGGCTGCCGGTTCGTGAAGACGCCTTCTTGGAATCAACTTCTGTATTTCGGCTAAATTTTCTCTCTTGCCAGGCTTTGCGACATGCCCCTGTCATCGTACATTGACATGAGCCTGTCATTGTGCATGGAGAGATTCAACAGATCCGCGAACAGCATCTTTACGCCTGCCTAAGATAAGAGTGTTGAGCCGTCAAGCGCCGTGGGAGGATCACCCATGAAGAACACTACGTGTCCCGAATGTGGCGTACTGACAGGGCATTATCACCGCCATGGCTGCGACGTCGAGCTGTGTCCTTATTGCGGGGACCGGTTGGTGGCGTGCACCTGTCCGTGCCCATTCCCGCCGCTCGATGATCGCATCCCCTGGAGCGGTACGTTTCCTGGCGAGGAAGAATGTCGGGAATTCGGCTGGTTCGCACACCTCTTGCCGCGCCGTGGCTGGGTGGCATGCTCGGAGGACGATGCCGGCGCCGAGCCGGACCTCCACCGTTTGCGCGAAGAGGCGGTCTGGGACCGCGACAGCAAGCGCTTTGTGCTACCGGCAACGGTGCCGGACCCCTATTTTGGGGGGACTTGACTCATCGGGTAGAATATAGGTGAAGAGCCATTCCTACCCTACCGACCAGCGCGGTCGCGTAGGGATGGCTCCATCAGGCGCGGCGTGGAGCAGTGGTAGCTCGCCAGGCTCATAACCTGGAGGTCGATGGTTCAAGTCCATCCGCCGCAAGTGAGAACCACGGATCTCACGAAGTCGTGAAATCCGTGGGTCTTTTTTAACGCGCGGTAGGAATCTTCGCGTCGCGGCCCGACGATCGCGCTCGCCAAGTCTCGCGGCTAAACGAAGCGGATCACTTTTCGGCCTTCACGTCGTAGCACCAGAGGCAGCCGTGGTCGCGGAGGTAGAGGCGGCCGTTGGCGACGACAGGATAGGCCCATGCTTTCTCCATTTTGCCGCGTTTGTGCTCGGGCTGATCGGGCGGCGTGAAGCGACCTTTTTCGTGCAGGCCTTCCGAGGTCGCTTCGACCAGGATGACATCGCCGCTCTCAGCATGAACGTAGAAGTTGCCGTCGGCGAAGCAAAGTGAGCCAGCGCCCAGCTTTTCGTCGCGCCACTTCTCCTTCCCGGTCGTGAACTCAACACACATGAGTCCCTTGCTGTTGGTGCCGTACAGAAAATCGCTGATGAGTATCGAGCCGCCGATGGCATTGGGCAGGGTTTTATCGAAGTACACCTCGTCGGCGGTAACGGTGTCCTTTTCCGTCTTCAGTTTGACGAGGCCGGCGCCGGTCATGCCGGTGCCGGTGAAGATGTAACCGTCGTGCTCCACCGGAGTCGGGATGTTCGCGAGGCTGGCCTTGGCGGTCTTGTCGTAGCGCCAGAGAAATTTGCCGCTCTTGGCGTCGACGCCCACCAGTCCCTTGGAGACGAACTGCACGTACTGTCGTGTTCCGCCGACTTCGATGGCGATCGGCGACGCGTAGGCGGCCAGATCCGAATCGGGCACGGCACATTTCCAGACGACCTCGCCATTTTTCTTGTTGAGTGCGACGATCGTGGCCTCCTTGCCGCCGGGGGTACAAATGAGTTTGTCGCCGTCGATGAGGGGCGACTCCGAGTAGGCCCAGGCACCCGGCTTGCCCTCAAAATCAGCACGCAAGCTCTTGTGCCAGACTTCGCTGCCGTCGCCAATTTTCACGCAGAAGAGGTCGCCGTCGGAGCCGAGGGCGTAAAGAACATCGCCGTCGATGGTCGGCGTGGACCGCGCGGCCGGGTATGGCATGCCCTGGTTGGGGCCGACTTTGCCGAGCCGGGTGGACCAGATGAGATCGCCGTTACTCACCTTCCGCGCCTGCACGAACTCGTCGTCCTGCCCCTTGTTGCTGAGGATGTAGATGCGATCGCCAACGATCGCTGGGGTCGAGTACCCTTCGCCGGCATCCTTGATTTGCCACAGAAGCTTTGGACCGTCTTTGGGCCACTCCTTGAGGAGGCCGGTCTCCTTCGATTTGCCGTCGCGTTGTGGGCCGCGCCATTGAGGCCAATCCGCAGAATAGCTAGACGCTGTAAGAATGGCAGCCGTGATCAGGACGGTCAGATAAAGTCGCGTCATCGTTCCTTACCTCTGGTGACATGTGAATGGAGGCGAGCTTCGTTCGCCGCTCCGGTTGCAGCATCATTGTAGGGAACGTCACGATGCCGTGGCGCGGCGCCAGAAGAGATAAGCTGAGACGATGAGACCGGCCGCGATCACGGTCCAGCGAACGAGCCAACGAGGCAAGTAACGCGCGCTTCGTGCGGCGAGATAGCCGCCAACGATCGCGGACAACGCCATGACCAGCGCATATGGCCAGGCCACGCGGCCGTCGACGATGAAGACGATGACCGAGATCCCGTTGATGAGCACGGCGAGAATTGTCTTGAGCGCATTCATCTGGTGCACGTCCCACAGGCCCATGACTGAGAAGGCGCCGAGCATGACGATGCCGATGCCGGCGCCGAAGTAGCCGCCATAAACGGCAACCAGGAGCTGAAAAAAGATCGCCGCGACCTGATGTGCGTGCCCTCTCCGATGAAAGGGATGAGCACTTTCCGGGCGCGGGACGAGCAGCGGTTGTGCCAGGAATAGAAGCGCGGCGAGGAGCGTGAGCCAGGGAACGAGGAAGGCGAAATAGCTGGGATCGAGGCGGGTCACGAGCAAGGCACCGACCAGGCCGCCTGCCAGGCTTGGTGCGGCCAGCAACAACAGCCAGGGCCGCACCGCGCCCATTTCACGTCGATAGCCCCACGCTCCGGCCAAAGAACCTGGCACCAGAGCGACGGTGCTGGTCATGTTGGCGACGACGGCGGCTTCGTCCGGTCCCAGGCCGGCAAGGGCGGCGAGCAACGTGGGAAATGTCAGCAGCGTTCCGCCGCCCGCCAGCGAGTTGACCGCGCCGGCAGCCAGCGCCGCTATCACCAGCCAGATCCAGGGGTCCAGTAGGTGCTCCACGGGCACTACTTCGGCAGAGGCGAGAACAGGTCGATCGTCGTGCCGTCATTCGCCGGCCTGGCGGGCGCGGAAACCGGCGTCGACTCGAGCTGCTCCGGCAGGTCACGGCCAAATTTCGGAGCCTTCTCGAGCAGCGAAGGCAGACTCACCGCCTCGCCTTCCGGCAGCTCGGGCAAATTTGCTTCGCACTCCCCTGAGCCGCGGCAGTGCATCACGGGCTGGGCACGCTCCCGAAGTACGATGCCACGGTTCTCGTCGCGGGCATGGTCGGCGGCACGCTTGGCGACGCACGAAGGCAGTGGGCCTTCGGCGATGGTCACGTTGTCGTGCACCATGATCGTGCCCTTGGCATACTCGAACAGGATGAGGGCGTTGTTGTAGTCGCGGATGGCGACGGCCTCGTCGTTAAGAGCCGCCGCCCAGTCTTGCTGAGCCGTCAGCAGGATGTCGAGCGTGATCTTGCCCGCCTGCCACTGCTGGAAGCGAGCCTGGACTTCCTTGCTGAGGGCATCGCGGCGATTGCGGCGGATGGTGATCTGCTCGTGCGTTCGCAAGACGTTGCCGTATTGCTGCGCCGCGAAATGCGCCGCCTTCTCTTCCATACCCTGCACGGCGATCAACACCTGTGCCAGGCGCAAGCGGGCGATGCGCTCGCCGGCAGCGGCATCGCGTCGGCCGAGAGGCACCGTCAAGTTCAGCCCCAGGAGCCAGTTGTCGTAGTGGTTCGACATCTGGTTGAACAGCGCGTTCTGTGGGCTGCTGCCATCGAGCCGGCTGCCCAGCCCGTTGATGCCATACTGCGCCTGGAAGCGAAGGTCGGGCAGGAAGTCATTGTGGGCACGCATCATGTCGATCTGGCGGAACTTGAGCTGCTCGCGGGCCTCGATCAACTCGGGCCGCAGCGCCAGGGCTTGCTGATTAGCCAGTTGGGGATCGGGGTGGTACCCGGCGACGGTGGGCGTGTCCGAAGGCACGAGTCGGGTGCCGTCCGCAAGAGGCAATCCCAGCAGGTCGCGAAGCACGCGCTCGTTTTCAATCACCTGATAGAGAGCGTCGAGCCGACTGCTGCGGAACAGCTCGAACTGGGCACGCGCCTCCTCGACGTCGGCTTCGGTCGCAAGGCCGGCCTGGAACTTGGCGCGCGTGACCTTCCACGTTTCCCACGTCTGCCGCAGGCCCGCCTCCTGGGCGTACAGCGTCCAGTACTGCGCGTAGAGGTTCCAGTACGACACCTCGACATTGGCCAGCATGTTGTGGACGTGGCGCTCGAATTCGGCCCGCTGCTGGTCGGCTTGCAAGCGTGTGATAACGATGCCGCCGCTGGCACTGGTGATGCCCGTGATGAACGGCGTCAGCGTGCTGCCCGGATGCGCGGCCGTGATCTGGTTGATGTCCACGCCGAAGCCCTTGAGCAACGGCTGCTCGAAGGACAACAGCAGGTCCGGTCGATAGGCCGGGTTGACCGGGGAGTTTGTATTGGTGAAGGTGTACGGTACCGTGTACGTGATGCCCGCCGTGCCGCCCGTGGCCAACGGCTTGATGAGGGATGATGTCAAAGTCGCATCCTGGGAGCGGATGGCGCTGGCGCCGCCCGCCTGGAAGATCTCGGCTGAGGTCCCCACCTGTTGATCGGTCGTGGTCCAGTTCATGCTGGTCGAGTAGCGAACGTCGAACTTGGAGAGCGCCGCCTCGATGCTGGCCTGGGCGATGGCCGGCTCCAGCGCGAACGCCCGGATCGAATCCTCAACCGATTCCGGCGTCAGGCCGTTGAGGCTCAGGTTATCGACACCGGTGAGCCCGGCAGAGCCCTCATGGCCCTGCTCCAGGGCCAGGGCGATGGCTTCGGCCAAGGATAGATAACGAGTGTCCCGGCTATCCAGCGTGTCGATCACCGTGGGGTATGGAGACCCAAAATCGTGGCCGGGCAACGGATGAGTCAGCGACGGTGGAGTCAACTCCGCGCATGTAGGCAACTTGCCCCCGACCAGCATGCTGTCCCTTTCGGCTTCGGACAGATACACCTGGCGCGTGCATCCGACGATGGTCGCCAAAAGTACTGCGGAGCTTGCGAGTCGCGTTTTCCAACTCATGGCATGTTTCCTTGGACCCATTCGCCCGTGTCGCCAATTCGCCCATGTCGCCCATGGCGCCCGTGCGCTCAGACCAAAGCAGGGAGCGCGCAATCAAGGGTGCGTGGCTCTTGTATCGGATCAAGCGAATGTCAGATTAGAGGAATTTTGCCGGTTTTAGCGGATGTACGGAAATTGCCGGACGCGACAGTGTACGGCTTCACACGTCCCTCTCCCCTGGAGGGAGAGGGGTAGGGGTGAGGGGGCGCGTTCACACACCCCTCTCTCCTCGGGGGAGAGGGGCTTTTGGTCAGTGCTTGGGATCGACGTAGACCCAGAACGTGGTGCGGAGCTGGAGCGGATACTGCTTGCCATCATCGTGCTTGACCTTGCCGGCATCTTGTTGGGCAGTGATGCACCACCAGCCGGGGTCGGTCAGCGTGCACGTCAAGACGCCGTTTGGATCGGTCTTGACCACCCGCGTTCGCTGTTCGTTGGGCGGCTTTTCCTTGGGCTCGGCATCGTTGTAGCGCTCGACCTCGACCAGCGCGCCCGCGAGTGGCTTCTTTTCGTAGAGGGCCTGGGCCTGGAAGACCATTCCAGGCTCGAGGCCGTAGGGCCGGGTCAGAGGAACCAGCTCGAATGGCAGGCCGACGGTCTGATCCCAGCCCTCATTGCTATCGCCGACGTGCACAACAACCTTGATGCTGTCCTTGCAGACAATTTCGCCATCCAGCAACACCTGCGGCGCCTTCATGGCGAAGACGTAGTTGCCGAGCCCTTGCGACCCTTTTGGCAACTGATATTCGAAGCGATAGGCGATGGGCTTGTCCTTGAGTTTCTTGAAATCGGTGATTTTCTCCTCGGCTCCCGAAGGTGAGAAAACACTGACTTCGCCCGGCTCAGGGGCATCGAACAACTCGTGCTCGAAGGGATGACCCCAGCGGTAGACGAAGCCGACCTTGTCGCCGGGCTTGACGGGCTCCTTGGGCTTGGGATCGGGAAAGAGCATGTGGAAATGGGCGTCGGCCGGTGTGAGTGGCAACGTGAGCGCGATGACGGTGATGATTTGAGTGAGAGGTTTCATGGAAGTTGACTCCGTAGGGCGAATCTCAGCCACGGATTGAACACGGATCGAACACGGATGAATTGCAAAGCCGACCATCATTCGAATTCGATCCGTGTTTTATCCGTGTTCAATCCGTGGCTCTTTCTACACCCGTTGCGGCACTGCCGCGCCCGGTTGCCAGCACCGCGCTCGCCAAGGCTCGCGGCTAAACGGTTAGGGTTCGCGTAACTTTCGGATCTCCGCCCCTGCTCGCCACATCTCGCTTTGGGCAATCGCTTGCAATTCGGACTCAAGCTGTTTGCGGTAGTCTGGCTGCAAATTGGTCTCAAGTACACGTCGCGTTTCTTCGCCGGAGGCCACATGCTTGTACAGGTCCTCGAAGACGGGTTTGACGGCGTCGTGGAAACGGCGGAACCAGTCGAGGGCGCCGCGCTGCGCGGTGGCGGAGCAGTTGCGGTACATCCAATCGAGTCCGTGCTCGGCGATCAGAGGATAAAGGCTCTGCGTGGCTTCCTCCACGGTTTCCTGAAATGCCTCGGCCGGGGTGTGGCCGTGCTCGCGGAGCACTTCGTACTGAGCGAGCCAGAGGCCGTAGATGGCACCGAGCAGCGAGCCGCGCTCGCCGGTGAGGTCGCCGAAGACTTCGCGCTGCAGAGTCGTCTCGAACAGCGTACTGCAACCGATGCCGATGGCCAGCGCCAGGCAGCGGTCGCGCGCGTGGCCTGTTGCATCATGGTGGACGGCGTAGCCGGCGTTGATGCCCTTGCCTTCGACAAATTGGCGGCGAAAGGTAGTGCCGGAGCCGCGCGGGGCAACCAGGAGCACGTCGATCTTGGACGGAGGGATGACGCCGGTTTGATCGGCGTAGACGATGCTGAAGCCATGCGCGAGAATGAGTGCCTTGTCCTTGGTTAGGTGCGGGCGCACGGTTGGCCATTGCTCCTTCTGGCCGGCGTCGGATAGCAAGTACAGTATCATGGTGCCGCGCGCGGCCGCTTCGTCGAGTGGGAAGAGGCTTTCACCGGGCGTCCAGCCATCGCTCTGGGCCGCGTTCCAGGTGTCGCCGGTTTGGCGCTGGCCGACAATGACCTTGAACCCGTTATCGCGCAGGTTCAGCGACTGGGCGCGGCCCTGGATGCCGTAGCCAAGCACGGCGATGGTCTCGCCCGCAAGGGACTGGCGCGCGCGGTCGAGCGGATAATCGGAGCGCTGGATGACCTGCTCAGTTACGTTGCCGACGTCGATCTCACGCATTTGAAATCCCAAATCACAAATAACAAATTCCAAACAAATTCCAAGCTCCAACGAGGGAAATTCCTAGACTCACAGAATGCAACCTGCTGCTCGATTGATCTTCGACGCACATCTCGATCTGGCGTGGAACGCGCTGGATTGGAACCGCGACCTGCTCCAGCCGTGCACGGAGATCCGCCGTGCCGAGCAGGAACGGGGCATGGACGACAAGGCCCGTGGACTCAACACCGTGTCGTTCCCGGACCTGCGCCGCGGGCGCGTCGGCATCTTCATTGCCACGCTCCTGCCGCGACTGATGCGGCCCAAATGTGTGCCCAACCTGCAGCGCTACAGCTCCATGGAGGCGGCGTACGCGGCGTGTCAGGGCCAGCTTGCATACTATCGCACGCTGGAACGGCAAGGTACACTGCGCTGGATCAAGGATGCCGCGAGCCTGCGGCAGCACGCGCGTGCCTGGCTGGAAGATGGCGATTCGGGCGCGGTGCCGCTGGGTTTCATCCTGAGCATGGAAGGCGCGGACGGCGTCCTGTCGCCGGCACAGGTGCAAGAGTGGTGGGATGCCGGCCTGCGGATCATCGGGCCCGCCCACTACGGAGTCAGCCCCTATGCCCACGGCACTGGGACGGAAGGAGGCCTGTTCCCGGAGGGGCCAGCGCTGCTCAACGAGATGGAGCGCGTCGGCATGATCCTCGACGTCACGCACCTCGCCGACCAGAGCTTTGACGAGGCCCTCGACATTTATCAAGGCCCGGTGCTGGCGAGCCATCACAATTGCCGGGCCCTGGTGCCCCATCAACGGCAGCTTACTGACGATCAAATCAAACGCCTGGTGCAGCGCGGCGCGGTGATCGGCACCGCGCTGGACACATGGATGATGGTGCCAAACTGGATCCGCGGCGAGACGAAAGCGGAGGAGGCGGGCGCGCGGCTCGAAGTGATGATCAATCACATCGATCACGTCTGCCAGCTTGCCGGAAATGCACGCCATGCAGCCATCGGCACCGACCTCGACGGCGGCTTCGGGCGCGAGCAATCGCCCTATGATTTGGATACGATTGCGGACCTGCAGCGCGTGCCGGATATGCTGGCCAAACGAGGTTACAAGAACGATGACATCGACGGCATCATGTACGCAAACTGGGTTCGCTTTTTCTTGAAGGCGTGGGACTAGCGTGGCAATTCTCTCAATGGCGGTTGGCGTTCTGTTGATGTCCCTTGGGCTCGGCGGCTACTACTACACCGACCGCGAGAGTGCCACCGCGCTTATACCTGCGGCACTCGGCGTGGTCCTCGTAGTCCTCGGTGTGCTCGCCCGCAACGACAAGATGCGCAAACACGCCATGCACGCCGCGATGTTATTTGCACTAATCGGTTGCACAGCGTCCACGTGGAGAGCGATTAAGGCATTTACAACCGAGCCTAACCCGGATAAGGTCCCCCGCCCTGCGGTACCCTACATCCACCTTGCGATCGTCGTTGTTTGTGCCGTGTTCATCGCGCTGGGAATCAAGTCGTTTGTCGACGCGCGACGACGCCGCCGGCTTGGCGATATGAAGTAGCATCACTTCTTCGACATGCGGTCGCGGAACCACAGGAACATGACCGTCGCGATGATGCACAGGCCGAGATGGGTCGCCACTCCCACCAGGCTGGCCAGGCACTCGGGCGGGTCAAGTCCCGCGATCCGGTCTTGCGACGGCAATAGAGCATCGAGCGCTTGCTGTCCCCAGTGCACGGTGACCAGGCCCTTGGCGAGCACTTTCGCCAATCCACTGACCGGAGCGATGACGCCGGCAAGAATGATCTGCGGGATGACGGCCATCGGCACCAGGGCGACGGCGACCTCTTCGGTATGCGACACTGCCGATATCAAAAGCCCAAGTGCGATCCCCGCCACGGCCACAGTGGCGAGAGCGAGCCATTGCCCGAGGATGGAACCCGGCGGACCGCACCAGAGCCGCACGATGCCGAATAGCAGCGTCACCTGGATGAGCGAGATCACGATCAGTACGGCGAACTTCGAGATGAAATAGCTATCGATGCGCAGGTTGAAGTCGCGCTCGCGACCGTAGATGACGCGTTCCTTGACCAGCTCCTTGGCGGCGCAGTTGCAGCCGAACCAGAAGCTCGACACGGTGAGCAGGAACAAGAGGCTGCGCGTCTGCGGGATCCGCTCGACGTCGCTCTTGTCGCCAAGGATGCCGAACACGATGCCCAGCAGGAAAGCCACGAGCAGTGACTGCCCGAGCATGACCAGCAGCGCCAGGGGATCGCCGCGCCAGACCGCGAGATAGCGACGCGTCAGCACCCAGGTCTGGCGGAGCGGGTTGACACGGATCCGCTCCACGGTGGAAACGGCCTGTTGCTCCCGGCTCTCGTCGTTGGCATCGCGCGGCAGACGCTCCCGGACATAGCGGGCATAGAGAGGCGTGGCCTTGAAGTCGGCCTGCCAATCGGCCGGAGCGCGCTCGGCAAGCTTGCGGTAGACGTCGCCGAGCCGCTCAATTTTGAAGTAGCGGCGTGCTTCCTCGGGCGTGCCGACGAACGCCAGCCGGCCGCCCTCGGTGAGGATGACGACGAGGTGACAGGTCGTCTCGACATTGGCGAGGCTGTGCGTGATGCAGATGACTGTCTTGCCGCTGTCGGCGACCTGGCGAAACAGGTCCATCATGTCGCGGTCGGTTTGCTCGTCGAGTCCGCTGGTGACCTCGTCGAGGAAGAGCAAGCTCGGCCGGGCCATCAATTCATTCGCAAGGCTGGCCCGTTTGACCTGCCCGCCGCTGAGGTGTCGAATCAACGTGCCACGGCGTTTGGTCAGTCCCACGACTTGCAGCATGTCGGAGACGCTATCCTCGATCTCTTCGCGGCCGGTGTCGGGCGGCAGCCGGAGCTGCGCAGTGTACTGCAGCGCGGACCCCACCGCGAGCGAATCGTGAAGCACGTCTTTTTGCGGGACGACGGCGATGTCCTGCTTGAGGGCGGCGAAATTCTCGTAAAGATCCTCGCCGTTGACCGAAACGCCGCCGCGGTCGGGCGGGTTGCGGCCGCTGAGCATGGCCAGCAGAGTCGACTTGCCCGAGCCGCTCGGCCCCAGAAGACAGACGAACTCCTTCGGCCGCACGACCAGGTTGATGTCGTCGAGCAGGATCAACGGCTTGCCGCTCGCCCGGTCCTTGACAACACGCTTGAGCCGCCGCGCTACCAGCTCGATGTTGTTCGAGCGTGAACGGCTCACGAGCGCCTTGCCGTCGAACTGCAGCGAGAACGGACCGATCTCGATGCGATCGCCTGGCGTCAGCGCGACCCTGCGCGTGATGCGCTTGCCGTTGACGTAGGTGCCGTTGGCGCTGCCGAGGTCCTTGATGAGGACGTCGTCCTCGTCGGCGTCGATGCGCGCGTGGCGCCGCGACACGTGGGGATGGTCGAGGAAGAAGGCAACCTGGCCGCGTTCGCGACCGATGACGCCGCCCTGGCCGAGCGGCATCGGCTTGGTGCCCAGGCTGGCGCGGAGCAGTGCCAGGTGTTCGGGGGCCGCCTGGGCGGTCACATTTTTGTCGACAGCCGCTTCGACCGCGGTGGCATGATCGATTTCCTCACCCCCTGGATCCGCCGGCACAGTCGCCCGTACGGCGCTCGCTGGTTTCGAACCAACGCCAGCCTTGCTGCCAGAGCGCGACCGACTCCCCTCGCCCACCGCGAGCAGCTCGATCGTCGGTCCGGTGATGCCAAGGCGGATGCGATCACCAAGCTTCACGGCCACGGGGTGGTCCACGGCTTCATCGTTCAGCAGGGTCTTGTTCGAGCGGCTCAGGGGTGTCAGCATCAACCCCGTCGGAGCTGTGTCGATGCGCGCATGCAATCCGGATACCTGGGGATAGATCGCAGCATCGAAAGGGACCTCACACGAGGGGTCACGGCCGAGACGGAAGCTGTTCTGCCCAACCTCGCGTTCGGTCGCACTGCCATCGGGAGCAAGGATTCGTAAACGCATGCGGTTCTGAAAAACGGGGACAGGACCTTTGAATTTAGAGGTCCTGTCCCCGTTTTTCACCAAACTCACTTAAAGATGAAAAAGATATCGGCATCCGCGCAAACTCCGGGCTTCATGGCGCCGAGCAAGTCGCCTTTGCGCAGCGACTTCTTGAGGACCACCCAATTCCAGCCCGTGATGATGGTCGGTTCAAAGTTTCCGTTGATTCGGCTCCATCCTGCCTCGGCGAGCGTGTTGAATGTTGCCGCGTCGACGACGATTCTTCCTTCCTGAGTGCTAGCCTTGACGACCACATAGGCCGTGCAATCGCGCAGCGCCCGGAACTTTGCACCCGGCGACCAATCCTTCTCATCCTTGCCGCGCATGAGGAGGACGCCGTCCTCGAGCTCCTTCGGCATCTGGGCTGCCGCGTACAGCCGGTCGCTCCAGATACGAACGCCTTGCTTCATGGAGATGAGGCTCCAGTTACCGGGCAGGTCGCCATCCCAGTTAACGATTGAGCGGGCACGTGTTTCGGCGCTTCTGGTGAGGGTCAGGCTGAGGCGCTTTGAGTCCTTGGGAGCCCGAAAATATTCCGGCCGCGCCGCGCTGTACGCCTCGCTGTTCCAACACATCGACAGGCTATCCCCATCAATCTGATAGATGCCCCGATAGATGACCTTGTCATTCTTGTCGGTGACGTCGTACTGTTTCGGTGTCTTGGCCGGGTCGAGCCAGAAACGAACCTCGTTGCTTGGTGAAGTCCGCGTTGCCAGGTTCTGGAGGTTTCCGCGAAAGGTCATCTTGCCGGTGCTCACATCCTCAACCGCTTTACCCTCGATCTCGCTATTCATGATGATCCAGGTGCCCTGAATCCTCTCCAGATCGTCACCTGCCGCGCCGCTGGGGCCAGGGCCGCTGCTAATAGCGCTAATGCCGCTAATGCTGGGAACGGCAGATTGACTATCGGACCGTCCGAGGTCGTGCGATCGGCTCTCGCTGTCGCTGGCAACCTGTCCGCTTGAGGAACTCTTGTGCGAATTCAGGCTGCCAATGATTGCGGCAACGGCGCCAATGAGAAGGAGCAAGGCGAATCCCCCGCCCACCAATCCCCAGATGAGCAACGGGTTCATTCCGCTTTCTTCAGCTTCCACCCTGCGCCGGGCGCGCCGGGGAGGCACAGTTCTGGCTCGGGCGACTTCAGGTTCGGCGTCGACTTTTCTTGCGGCCTCCACTGGCGCCGGCAGGAGGGCCCGTGACATGGTCTCGGTGGCCTCGAGCAAAGTGCCTTGCACGGCCGGAGGCGGCGGCGGCGGAGCCACTGGAATATGAACAGGCTTGATGCCCCCCTTTATGAAAGGCGTCAGGGCCGTTGCGATTGCCGCCGCTTTCTGGTAACGAGCGGCCGGATCCTTGGCCATCATCTTTGCCACCACGGCCGCGAGTTCCGGGGGCACGTCGTCGCGCTCCTTGTCCAGCGCCGGCGCCGATTTCTGATGATGAGCCTGCAGCACTGCATACAGGCTGCCGCCTTCAAAGGGCGCTCGCCCCGCGAGCAGGTAAAAGAACGTGCAGCCGAGGCCATAAATATCCGCGCGATGGTCGGCCTTGGCAGCGTCCAGCGTCTGCTCCGGGGCGATATAGTCCGGCGTGCCGAGCATCATCCCGGTCGCGGTCAGGGCGCGATCCACGCTGCGCCCTTCGCGCGTCGCCTTGGCCAGCCCAAAGTCGAGGATCTTGATGACCTGCTTCTTGCCTTCCCGAGCCAGGATGAGGTTTTGCGGCTTGATGTCGCGATGAACCATTTCCTTGTCGAGGGCGTGCTGCAAACCGAGACAGATCTGTTGAATGTAGTAGCAGGCGTTGGGAACCGGCAGCCGGCCCTGGGTCTGCACGAGCTGCGCCAGCGTGATCCCCTCGACGTACTCCATGGCGAAAACGAGGAGTTCCTTCGCCTGAAACGCCGAATACGCGCTGACGATGTTAGGATGATTCAGCTTGGCCGCGGAACGGATCTCGCGGAGGAAACGTTCGGCGGCGTCACCCTTGCCCAGATACTCGCCCTTGACGACCTTGAGCACCTCGAGCCGGTCCATGAGCTTGTTGCGCGCCAAGTAGACCACGCCCATGCCGCCCTGGCCCAGCTCGCGCAGGACCTGGTACTGCGGGTGGTCGCGCAGCTCCGGAAGTATGTTGGCGGCAGCTTCGTGGACTTCCTGGCTCGACATGTGGGCTCCTCTTGGTGCAGCGCCAATTCGCAGCGGACTGTCAACCGGCTATTCGAAGAGCCGCGCCACTGGTACGCGGAATCCCGGCAGCTGCGGCTCGGCGGTCAACTCTTGACGCACATTGAACAGCTCAGGCTCGGCTTCCGGACGATACGTTCGCACGGTGCGATCGTACGGATCGATGATCCATACAAGCGCGACACCCGCTGCAAGCAGCGCGTCGATCTTCTCGTGTACGTCTTCGAGCGTGTCGTTGGGCGAGAGAATCTCAACCGCCAGTGTGGGCACGCCGTCGATGAGTGTGCTTTCTTCCGTTTGCTGGACGATAACTTCGGCTGAAACGTAGACAACGTCTATGCCGAAGGTAGTGTCGGGATCGCGCGCAAGTCGTACACCGGCCTCGCCTGCCAGTACCTGTCCGCGCGGCGGCGGTTGCTGATCCAGCCAGTTGTCGAGGAACTTACAGACACGGACAAGAGTTCGACTGTGGAAACGATTGCGTACCGTCATGGGTCGTTCCCTCAGCTCGCCCGCCACCAGCCAGCGCTGGGTGCCATTCTCCGGCATTGCCAGCAAATCAGAAGTCGTGATGGGGGTCGCCACCGTGGCCATGATCGTACCTCAAAGATTGTCAGTTGAGATTTTACGACGGCGCACGGGAATGTGCAGCCTTTTTCGCGGTGAGAGCGCTTAGACGTGTCGTGGCCTAATTTGAACAGGAGGCAACAGAGGGAATGGGGAAATTCGAGCCTGTTGCAGAATTAACGCCGCCCTCGCTTACGCGTCGGGTTGGTGTTGCACTTAACCCGACGCGTAAGCGAGGGATGCCTTGATCTTGCAACAGCCTCATTGCTTACTTTCGTATCTCGGCAACTTTGGCCATGGCGGCACGCACTGCGGTTGATTCCGTTGGACCGTCCGCTTCAATACGGTGAACGCGATCCTTCTCGGTCGTCGACAGGAGCACGATGAAGCGGTAGCCGTCCTGGACCTGCAAGCGTTGTGAGCAGACAGCTCCCTGCTGCTTCAGGTGCTCGTGGATTTGCGGCCAATCGACTTCGTCGTTGAGGGGCTGTTTTGGCGCTGTCAAACCTAGCTCTTCGGGCGATGGCATGGCGAGCGATGTCGTCTCAATGGGTGCGGTCTTGCGTTCGGCCGGACTCGTCACATCTACCCGCGCGCGGACCACCGGTTTGGGCGGTTGAGCTTGAGTCTGCGCTGGCGCAGGGATTGGTGGTTGTGTGCGTGCGAGGAGCGCGTTGGAAGGCGCGAATCCGGTCGCAGGCTGACCCGGCGGCGGCGGATAGTAGCCGCCCGGTGGACCGGCCGGGATCATGCTGACAGGTGGCATCGGCGAACCGCCGAATTGGGGGCAACCCCCGATGGGTCAGGCGCCGCCGACGGCCCGCGGCAGCAAGATCAGAGCCAGCACGGAAACAGCGGGAGCGATGAGCGTGCGAAGCGCATCCATGCGCATAACGCATTCCTCCTGGGGGTCGGCGGTAGGTCAGGGTCTGGGTCTTCGGAGATGCGATGCCAAGCAAGCGTCCGGGTACATAGCGGGCGGCCTCGATCCAAAAAAGAGCAAGTTCGGCAACCAGGAGAGAATGCAGAACTTACAAGGACAACGTTACAATTTACAACAGGGGTCACGGTGAATACAAATAGCCGTGGAGGCGCGTATGTACTGGATCTGGTTGGGGCTGGCGGCGGCGGGATCGCTCTTGCTGATTCTGCTCCTGGAACTGTTGCGACGGCACTACAAGCGAGCGCTCGTGCAGGCACGGAGCCGTTTCTTGCAAGCGCGCGAGCACCTGGAGGCGGACTTCTTCACCGCGGCGTCGCGCAGCGGCAAACCCCGCGGACTGCGCTGGAAGAACTGCGAGTGGGATAGCGAGGTGTTGTTCGCACGCGATCGGCAGACCCGACAATTGATCGCGCTCGTCGGCGTGACCATCTCCTTCGAGGCCATCGAAGGCAGCGACATGGAAGGCCTCGCCGCCGTTGGCAACCTCCGCAATGCCTCCGGCGTCTTCTTCTTCGAGCGCGGCCGCTGGCGCACCGTCGGCAAGGTCGTCTTCAACCTCAACCCCGGCGAGACGCTGGCTCATTTTCAGCAGCAATACGAAAGGCTCGAGACCGTGTAGGCGCCGATGCTCGAAGTCGAAGTGAAGTTTCGCTGTCCCGACCACGCTGCTGTGGCGGCTCAGCTCACGAAACTGGGCGCTGTCGAAGTCGACTCACGCACAGACGAAGATCATTATTTCAACGCCCCCGATCGCGACTTCGCTCGCACCGACGAGGCCTTGCGGCTGCGCCGCATCGGCGACAAGAATTTCGTTACCTACAAGGGCCCGAAGCTCGACACACAGACCAAGACGCGCAAGGAGATCGAGGTCGCGCTCGCCGAGGGACTGGAGCCCACGCGGGACATCACGACCCTCTTGATCGACCTGGGTTACCGACCCGTCGCTGTCGTGCGCAAGCAGCGACGTGTATTTCATGTCGAGCAAAATGGGCGAAGCATCGAAGTGACCTTGGATCGCGTCGACCACGTCGGCGATTACGTCGAGCTGGAGATTCAAGCTCCCGAGGAAGCGCTGAGCCAGGCGCGTGAGCAGGTGCTGTCCCTCGCGGCACGACTGAGTCTACAAGATGCGGAGAGACGTTCATACCTCGAATTATTGCTTTCAGCAACGCGGAACGAGGGCTCGACCACAAACCGTCCGATGGTGGTATCGACTATTGCCGAAACCAGACGAGTCATGGAAAGCGTGCGCCGTTCCGGAAGGCGCATCGGGCTGGTTCCCACGATGGGCGCTCTGCACGCGGGACATGTCAGCCTCATCCGGCAAGCACGTGCCGAAACGCAATATGTCGTGGTCACCATCTTCGTGAACCCCGCGCAATTCGGGCCCAATGAGGACCTCGCCCGCTATCCACGTCCGTTACAGCGTGACCTCGAACTGTGCGCGGCGAAGGACGTGGACCTGGTGCTAACACCCGACGTCAATGAGGTCTATCCGCCGGATTTTCGCACCTACGTCGAAGTGACTAGTTTGCAAGACGTACTCGAGGGAGCGTCACGGCCGGGCCACTTCCGCGGCGTTGCCACCATCGTCCTCAAGCTCTTCAACATCGTGCAGCCCGACATCGCCTACTTCGGCCAGAAGGACGCCCAGCAGGTGCGCATTATCGAGCAGACGGTGCGCGACCTCAACGTGCCGGTGGAACTTCGCGTGGTGCCGACCGTGCGCGAACCGGACGGATTGGCGCTCAGCTCGCGCAACCAGTACCTCAATGCCGAGCAACGCGCGAAAGCCCCGTGCCTGCACCAAGCCCTCGAGGAAGTGCGCAAACGCGTCGAAGCGGGTGAGCGCGACGCCGTGTCACTGCGCAAGTTGATGGAGTCCATCATCAGCGAGAGCCCGGGGGTTCTGCTTGATTACTCGGTGATCGTCGACGCCGACACGTTGCAGCCGGTCGAGCGCGTGAAAGGCAAGGTCATCGCGGCGGTGGCGGCGCGTGTCGGCACGACGAGGTTGATCGACAACTTGCCCTTGCAGGTCGATTCGTGAACCTCAAAGTTCTTCGCGAAACCGTAATCGCCTGCCGACTGTGTCCGCGGCTCGTCTCCTGGCGAGAACAGGTCGCACGTGAGAAGCGGGCGGCGTATCGCGACCAGGACTACTGGGGCCGTCCGGTGCCGGGCTTTGGCGATCCGCGGGCACGGCTGCTGGTATGCGGTTTGGCGCCCGCGGCACATGGCGGCAACCGCACCGGCCGCATCTTCACCGGCGACCGCTCCGGCGACTGGCTCTACGCAGCGCTCCATCGGGCCGGCTTCGCCAACCAGCCAACCTCCAGCCATCGCGATGACGGTTTGAAGCTGCGCGATTGCTACGTGACCGCGTGCGTCCGCTGCGCGCCGCCGGACAACAAGCCCACGCCCAGGGAGCGCGATAACTGCCAGCGCTATCTCGTCGAGGAACTGCGGCTGCTAAAACGGCTGCGCGTGGTCCTGTGCCTCGGTGGCTACGCCTGGGACGGCATTCTGCGGACCCTTGCCCAGCTCGGTCAGCGGCTGCCCAAACGCCCATCCTTCGGTCACGGGGCGGAAGTCCGGGTTGGATCGTACACGCTGCTGGGGTGTTACCATCCCAGCCAGCAGAACACCTTCACCGGCCGGCTGACGGAAGAGATGATTGACGCGGTTATTCAGCGGGCGCGGGAGACTGTGAAGTTGAGTTGACGAACCTTCAATGTGTCACGCAGGCAACACCGCCGCCACAGGAACGACGACATCGACGCCTGCGGCCACGGAAAGAACCACTGTCTGGTTCACCTTGTAGTCGGTGTGACGGCGGTACTCTCCCTCACCCGGCCGTGGATCTTCATACACTTCGACTTGCCTGTCAACAAGATTGACGATCCAGTAAACGGCAATCGCGGCGTTAGCGTAAAGGCGCAGCTTGGTGGTGCGATCGACATTCAGGGAACTGTCCGCGACCTCAATGAGTGCGACGATGTCGGCTGGTCCAGGATGGCGCTTGCTGAAATCCTTGGGGCGTCCCCGAATGACGGCGAGGTCAGGTTCCGGTTCCTGGACCCTTCCCAGCGTAACTGGCAACTGGATTCCAACATGACACCCGGCGGCCTTGACCCCGTCAAGACATTCCTGCATTGCCGAAATCGCGGCGCGGTGCCCAGGGCCGTGGGACATTGGATCACCACCCCTTTCGGCGCGGTCCTTTCGAACCAGGACGCCGTCGATTAATTCAATGGAATCCCCGTCGTTGAGGATTCCCTTGGCAATCATCTCGTGGTACTGATCCACAGTAAGTGGTACGATTCTTGGGGATGACTCGGCAACTGGATGCTGCAAGACGCTCATGGTGAGTACATACTAACAAATCCAGCTTGCGGGGGCCAAGATCGTTGCAGTGGCCACTTGGCCTCCATCTGCCGACAATGCCTTGAGCCCAATTTCACTCCGATGGTGATCTCCGAGTGGTAATGTCGTTCCTGTCGGCATCAGGTTCGCTGAAAACCGTCAGGATCCACGATTTTGCGCGAAATCGCGAAAATCCAGCGAGACTTCCGAACCTTGTGGCTTGAGGGGCGACGCGGAGTTTCCGAAACGCATGGGGCGAAGCCATGGCAGGGACCTCCCCGCCATTGTGCAGATTTGGCGGCGAGGGGGGTGGGTTAAATGCAAGTCGTGATGCGAGCAGTACTTGCGACGCGGACCTCGTCGCCAAGGGGGGTCTCGGATTTGGCGGCGAGGTCGGCATGGCGGCGAGGTCCCGCACCGCCTGGAGAGGATCGCTCTTGCAAAGCTGACGGTTTGACCAGCTGGCGGTCTCGCCGATCTCGGTGTCGCGTCTGAGGAGCGGTCTTCAAAGCTCGCCTGATTCGGGGCGAGCCCAAAGGGAATTGAGCATGGCAGAGGAAGCCAGGCAACTTATTCAGCACCTCGGTCGTTCGCCCGGTCCTGAAGTCGCGCTCAATTCGTTGCCCTTCAACATTCGCACCTGGTTCACTCACCGGTTTGATGCGCCGACACCGGCACAATGGCATGGCTGGCCGGCGATCGCACACGGCGACAATGTGCTTATCTGCGCGCCCACGGGGACGGGAAAGACGCTGGCGGCCTTCCTGCCAATCGTCGGTGCGATGCTACAAGAGCCGAGCCCAGGACGGTTGCGATGCCTCTATGTGGCGCCGCTCAAGGCACTGGTCAATGACGTGCGTCGAACGTTGCGGCGACACGTTCGCGACCTTCGCGGCCCTGCGGACAGCAACGCCTACAGTCCGAGGATCGCCATCCGTACGGGCGATACGTCGACACGTCTGCGTCGCCGTTTGCTGCTCGAGCCACCCGACATCTTGCTAACGACGCCCGAGAGCCTGGCGTTGCTCCTGACCGTGCCGCGGGCGTGCCATCTGTTCGCGGATGTTCGCTGGGTCATCGTGGATGAAGTCCATTCGCTGACATCCATGAAGCGCGGAGCGGACCTGAGTCTGTCGCTGGAACGGCTGCAGGATACGTCGCAGGGCGAGATCCAGCGGATTGGCCTGTCGGCGACGTGCGCGCCTGCGGAAGAGGCTGCGCGTTTCCTCGTTGGTAGCGATCGCCGTTGTCAGATCGCCCAGACTGCGGATGACGGGCGACTGGAGCTCGTCATCGAACCATTGCGCGAGGATACGGGTTTCCTTGGCCAGCTCGTGGAGCGCATGGGTGCCGAGCTCGAGCGCAACCGCAGCACGCTGATCTTCACGAACACGAGAAGCCTCGCGGAGCGGCTTGGGTGGGCGCTGCGGCGGCGCTTCACCGAATGGGATCGCGAGATCGCGGTGCATCACTCGTCGATCGCGGCGGCGGGGCGGCGGTCGGTCGAGCGGCGTTTCAAGCACGGGCGGCTGCGGGCCATCGTCTCGAGCACCAGCCTCGAGCTAGGGATCGATGTCGGTGCCGTCGACGGTGTGGTGCTGATTCATCCACCGGGCGAGGTCGTGCGGCTGCTGCAACGTGTTGGACGATCGGGGCACGAGCCGGGACGGCTGCGTCGCGGCGTCGTCTTGACGGCCGGCGCCGGCGAGCTTCTCGAAGCCGCCGTCACGTGTGCCAGTCTCTCTCCGGCTCAGCTCGAATCCTTGCGTGTCCCTGATGCTCCCTTGGATGTGCTGTGTCAGCATTTGCTCGGCATGGCTACAGTGGGGGCAAAGACGGTAGACGACATGTTCGCAATCGTCCGCAGGGCCTATCCCTATCGAGGGCTGACGCGGCAAGATTTTGAGAACTGCCTGAGCTACTTGTGCGGGCAGCGCGCCGATGGGACGGAGTGGATTCCGCCGCGGTTGTTGAAGACGAACGACAGTTTCTCGCTCATCGACCAGCGTACGCTTCGCATCCTGCGGCAAAACGTTGGCACCATCATCGAGGACGAGCCGAGACGCGTGATGTTGCGCCTGTGTCAAGGAGCGGACGAGGAACTGGACAGCGAAAGGGAGGTCGGCAGCCTCGATGAAGCTTTTGCGGACCGACTGCAGCCGGGTGACCGGTTCCTGCTCGATGGCCGCTGCCTCGAATGTCGCGACGCCGGGCCGGCGGAAGTTCTTGTCGACGAAGTCGTCGGTCGCCCGGCCGTGCCCCGTTGGCGGAGCGAGCCATCGCTGCTTGGCCCGGAATTGGCGCAGCGCATCTTTCTGTTGCGAGTGCAGGCTGCTGACGCATTGCGCGAGGGTGGTACGGCGGCACTGCGGAAATTGTTGCGTCAGGATTACAGCTTGCAGACGACGGCAGTCGAGGAGTTGGTCGCGCTGTTCGAGTGTCAAGACTATGTCAGCGAGATCCCTGGCGCGCGCGTCTTGCTGCTGGAGAGCGTCCATAATGGCGGCGGCTGGGAGTATTACGTGCACACGCCGCTGGCCCACGCAGCCAATGATGCGCTGGCGAGGGTCGCCGTCTTTCGCCTGGCTCGTGACTTCGGAGCGTCGGCAACATCCGTGGTGGCCGATCTCGGCTTTGCGATCTTGATGCGCCGGTCGCTGCCATTGGCGCCCGATGTGATGCTTCGCCGTCTTCTGGCACGCGAGAATTTCGACGAAGACATCGATCGCTCCCTATCGGACAGTATCACCCTACGCGAACGATTTCGCAAAGTTGCCACAATTGGCCTGATGCTGCTGCGCCAGCCGCTGGGAGGCCGCCGTCGCGTCGGCGGGCAGAACTGGGCGGACCGACGGCTGTTCGACCGTGTGCGAACGATCGAGCCGGCGTTTGTCCTCATGCGACAAGCGTGGTGCGAAACGCGCAACGCCATTGATGCAGCAGGGGCGAAGTCGTACGTCAAAAGGTTGTCGCAGTTCGAAGTGCGCTGTCGCAAGCTTGAAAGCGTGTCCCCATTTGCGACGAGCTGGACTCAACAAGTGGCCGGCCCGGTGGCTCGCAGCGAAAGTCCGACTGAAGCGATGGAGCGTCTGCATCAGTCGCTGTTCGGGAGGGCGGCGGTGTGAGCGTGGTACTTCATGCCAACTTTTCCAGGTCGGCCAGTATGTCGGCAAGCGGACGGCCGCCTCCCTCATTCAATCGGCGCTCAATTTCTTCTCCGTTAATCTGCGGCTCCATTCCAATATCAAGTGAATTGTCAGGCGCTGGAATGAAGTGCCCGAGCAGATGCCCAGCCGTGTCCCGGAGTTCCGAAGTCTGACGGGTGCTCTTGAGCTTGGCCGCTGTATGGCGTCGACCGTGATTTTTGACATGTTACCTCCCGGCGAGCCAATCCAACATGCGCTCGCTTTGATTGATGGTACCGATGTCTGAAAAGTCACTCAAGGTCCTGTCTGCCGATTGGCTATTAACACCCCAACGGATCGCCGTGCATCTCCCCACCGCAACCGCAGTCATCGCAGATCCACACCTGGGCTACGATGAGACACGTCAACACGGTGGCGAGGCGGTTCCGGGTGCGACACTGGATGAGGCATTCGCCCCTCTGGCGGACGTGAAGGCACGGCATGCCATCACGCGATTGGTCATCGCCGGAGATTTGCTGGAGAAGTGCCTCCCGGACGGACTCGTGGGTCGCTTGCTCAAAGTACTGGCTGCGCTCCGAATCGAACTAGCGGGCGTCGTTCCAGGCAATCACGACCGTCAACTCAGCGCTGGCTTGTTGCCGTTATTCCCGAACGGCATCGTGGTGGGCGATTGGCTCGTCGTTCACGGCGATGAACCCACGAAGGCTGAGAGGCTCGTGCAGGGCCACTGGCACCCCTGCTTGCAATTGTCGGGTGGGCAAAGGGCTCCGTGCTATCTTCGGAGCGAGTCGCACATCATTCTGCCCGCGTTCAGCAAAGATGCGGCCGGCGTTAACGTCTTGTCGCGACTCGACTGGAACGATTACGAGGTCCACGTCTGTGCCGGCGACAGGGTGCTTGACTTTGGGCTGCTTTGCGAGCTGCGGAAGAAGCTGAGAGGCGGCGGTTGTGCTCGGGGCTGAGCGTAAAAAAATAAGCCCACCGATCGGAATCGGTGGGCTTCGGGGTCATGCCTCGGAAACGTCGATTACCAGAAGCGCAGGTGCCACCAATCGTGTTTGCACGCGGTCTTGCTGAACCACCAGTAGCCGTCCTCCCACTCCAGTCTCACGCAGCGCCAGCCGGGTGGGACCTTCGGGAACGGATAGAAGGGGCCGATGAACGGCCACGAGGCATACGGGTAGGCGAGCGGGTAGGCCACGCGCGAGAAGTTGTTGTAGGGGGCATACGTCGGCCACGCGTACGGCGGCATGCGCGGCACACCCATGTCCATGGCGGAGGGCGGCGGGGCCTGGAAGATCGGCACCGGCTCGCCCTGGGCTCCCTCTGGAATAGGCGGCGCCTGAGGTCGCAGATCCGGCGGCGGCTGTAACAGGACCGGCGCCCTGTCCGTGCCACCTTCGCTCCCGGACCCTTGCACCTGACGAATCTCACTGGCTCCGACCGTGAGGTGATCCAGGATGCGCGCGACTCCCGGAACATACTGAATCTGCCGCAGCAGCAGGTCACGCTGTCCTGCATCCGCGACATTGCCCGACACATCAACGACGCCGTCGACGCAATTCAGCGTGACGGCGAAGCCGTGCAACGCGGTATTCTGCCGCAAGGCATCGGCAACACGGTCGGCGAGCACCTGATTGCCGGAAGGCGGCTGCATTGCGGAGGCCGGCCGAGCCGGCTCATTCGCGAATGCGCTCCCGGCCAGTCCCAGGCCGAGCACGGCCAGGAACAGGCTCTTTCTGATTCTGCGAAGTATGGAAGTCACGCACATCCTCCTGAGGCACGACCCCTCGTTTGAGCGAAAGATTGACAGCTCCTAACCGCTTACATCGGCGACAGATCCGCCGTGCGTGCGGCATGGAGGAAGGAAAACGAGAAGAACGGCAACACGGGCGGCACGCCCACGGATGATCCGGTCGAATTGGCAAGGGAGAAAAAGGCGCTACTGCCGGTCACACCGGCGGGACCGGCAACGCCAACTGGGATGCGCGAACGGAACTGGAAAAATCGCAAGAAGGGTTAATGGGCGGCACTGGATTCGAACCAGTGACTTCCACCGTGTGAGGATGGCACTCTAGCCGCTGAGTTAGCCGCCCAGTCGCTTTTCGAAATTGCCTTGAGCCAGCGCTACACTTGCGGTGTCTGGCTGTTGGTGATGTTGGTGTTCACTGGGGCATCCTGGAACTTCGGCGCGGTCACACCGACGCGCTGCGGCGGACGCGGCGGCTCGATGGCCGTCGGGTTCGGGGCCGAGGTGTGCGACGCCGTGCTGTCCATGACATCGTCCTCGAGGCCCTTGAAGCCCTTTTTGAATTCGACCAGTCCCTTGCCCAGGTAGCGGCCAACTTCCGGCAGGCGACGCCCGAAGAGCAGCACGCCGAGCAGAAGCAGAATGATGATCTCCTGGGGGCCGAGATTGAATGCAAGAATCGGAGACATAACATATCCCTCGTGTAGAATTCGAAGCGGCTGCTCGATGTTAGCGTGTCTCGAGGGCGGGAATTCGCCGAGCCAGCATACTAAACTATATCAGCCGGCGGTGAGACCAGGCAAGCTACATTCTACACTATCAAAGCCCGGAGCGTACGGAAAGTAGAGGCCGACGGCTGCACCCACCTTGCAGGGCGATACGTTGATGCATTTTTGCCTGTATTTCGTGCTCCCCCTCGCCATCGCGGCGGATGACGCCGATGCCCTGAAGGCCGCGAAAAAAGAGCTGGCCGGCGGCTGGACCGTAATCAGTGCTGAGCGCGACGGTGAAGCGCTTCCCGAAGACGACGTGAAGAAGCTGCGCCTCTCGTTCGCAGAGGAAAAGCTGACACTGAAACAAGGGGAGAAGGTGAGTCACCTGCCGTACTTTCTCCATCTTGGCGGCGATGCCCATCAGATCGACGTGATCCCGAATGATGGCCCGCAAAAGGGAAATCCCGTTCCAGGTATCTACGAACTTAAGGGCGACACCCTCAAGATCTGCATGTCGCTAAAGTCTGAAGCGGGCGTCCCCGACGGTTTCTCGGCAGCCGCGGGTTCGGGCCGCATATTGCTGATTCTGAAGCGCGAGAAGTGACCCTCCACCCCCACGCATTGCAATCCGTGGGCTCATTGATTACTCTGGCGACATGAACACCCTTATCGACATCTGCCTGCACCTGGACGTCAAGCTCAACGACCTCAGCGCGAGCCTCGGGCCGTGGCTATACCTGCTCGTTTTTGCAGTGATTTTTTGCGAGACGGGCCTGGTGGTCACGCCGTTTCTGCCTGGAGACTCCCTGCTTTTCGCCATCGGCGTACTTGCCGCAATCCCCGGTTCCCCGCTCAACTTGCCGCTGCTGATCATCTTGCTCAGCTTTGCTGCCATCGCGGGGGATGCCGTGAACTACTACATCGGCTACCGTGTGGGGCCGCGCATCTTCTCCTCCGAGACGTCGTGGCTGCTCAATCGCCGCCATCTCTTCCGGGCACAGCGCTTTTACGAGAAGTACGGCAGCAAGACGATCGTGCTGGCGCGATTCATGCCCATCATTCGCACCTTTGCGCCCTTTGTCGCCGGCATCGGGCAAATGACGTATCGTCGCTTTTGTGTCTACAACATTGTCGGCGGAGCGGTCTGGGTGACGGTGTGCATCATGGCGGGCTACCAGTTCAGCGAGGTCCAATTTGTCAGGGAGCACTTCCAGTTGGTCGTGCTGGCGATCGTGTTCATCTCTGTCCTGCCGGCGGGCATCGAATTCGCACGGAAATGGTTCTGGGGCAAGGGCGATGCGGCCGAAATCGACATGGCACCGCCCATTACTGCGGCAGTGCCTTCAGACGCGAAGGTCGCATAAATTCGTTTAGCCGCGGGACTTGGCGAGCGCGGAGTTCGCGCTCGCCCAGGCTCGCGGCTAAACGATCTAGCGCAGCTCCACCGACCAGTACGCGTTGTCGAGGAAGGTCTTCCACGACTGGTACTTGCTGTGCGTCAGCTTCAGATTGAGCATCGGGCTGCGCTTCGGCTTTTCCGGCTTGCGGATCAACGTCATGTGGGCTTCCTTGGGAGTGCGGCCGCCCTTGCGCACGTTGCAGCGCACGCAAGCGCACACCACATTCTCCCAGGTGCTCTTGCCGCCCTGGCTGCGCGGATTGATGTGGTCCAGGCTCAGCTCGGTCGTCGGGAACTTCTTGCCGCAATACTGGCACTGGTTGTGGTCGCGAGCAAAGATGTTCCGGCGGTTGAACTTCACCGTCTGCTTCGGCAGCCGGTCGTAACCCAGGAGGCGGATGACACGCGGCACCTGGATCTCGCTATTCACGGTCCGCACCCAATCGTCGTCCTGCTCGCGGAAGTACTTGGCCCGGAACTCGCTTACCTCGCGCCAGCTTCGGAAATCGTACGTGGCGAACTGGCCCTCTTCCAGCGCGACTACCTCCGCCAGCTCCTTGCACAACAGGCAAAACGCCCGGCGCACCGAGATGATGTGCACAGCGATGAACAACTTGTTGAGCACCAGCACGCTGGCGTCCAGAGGAGTGTTTGGCGTCGATATCATAGACCTTCCATTCTGCAAGCGGCACGTGACGACACGGCAAGTGCGTCGCAGCTGAACCTACATTTTGACCCGCGAGGCGGGCAAAGGTTCAAGTTTTATTATCCTATCAAATGGGGTTCGCCAGGTTCAAGCTTATGAGCACGTCCGAACAGCAAATTCCGGGGTACCAGCTTCTGGGGACACTCGGCCGGGGAGCGATGGGCGGGGTATTCAAGGCTCGACAGCTGAGCATGGATCGCCTCGTCGCCATCAAGGTCCTCGCAGGTCGGTACACCTCCAACCCCAAATTCCTCGAGCGCTTTCGCCGCGAAGCCCGCCTCGCCGCCAAGCTGAGCCATAACAACATCGTGCAGGCCATCGATGTCGCATCCGTCGGCAACATGCATTACCTTGTGATGGAGTACGTCGAAGGCAAGTCGATCCAGCAGGAGCTGGATGCGGGGCGAAAGTTCACTGAGAAGGAAGCGGTGGGAATCGTGCTGCAGATCGCCCAGGCCATCGACCACGCCCATCGCCGCGGGCTGATCCACCGGGATATCAAACCGGCCAATATCTTGTTGACGAGCGACGGCATTGCCAAGCTCGCTGACCTGGGTACCGCGCGCGAAATGAGCGACGCTGAGCTGACCCGCGCCGAGCAAGGGATGACGATCGGCACGCCGTTTTACATTTCGCCTGAGCAGGCGGCGGGGAAGTCGGACATCGACGGACGTGCCGACATCTACTCGCTGGGTGCAACGCTGTACCACATGGTGACCGGCCGGCCTCCTTTCCCGGGTCCGGGTGTCGAGGCCGTACTCGATGCGCACCTGAAGGCCCCGTTGGTTCCGCCAGAGCAACTGAATCCTGAGCTGTCGCCGGCCTTATGCCGTGTCATCACCATGATGATGGCGAAGAGCCGCCGTGACCGCTACCAGACTCCGGAGGGACTGATTATCGACCTGGAGTGTCTCTTGAACGGTGAGCCGCCGCGCCTCGCTCAACAAAAACTCGAAGCGTCGACGTTGCTCGACCTCGCGGCGGGCGAAGTCATTGCGGATGAGGATGACGACGAGTTACCGCCGCAACGGCTCAGACCTGCCCGCCGAACTCGCCGCCAGCCAACGCCAGACATTTCCAGAACTCTGCTCCTCATACTGGCGTTGGCACTGGCTTTGAGCTTGCTTTTGAACTTGATATTGCTGGTGAAATCTGGTCACTAGCACGTGCCGTCATGGCGACGGCTGTTGCTCTTGGGCCTCCTGCCAATAGGCGTTGTAGTCCTGTTGCAGGTTCGAAAGTTCCGTCTGTTCCTGCTGCTGTGTCTCGTTCTGCTCCTGCCAGTAGCTGTTGTAGTCCTGGTTGTCGTCATCTGCCCGAGCGGTGTTTGACGTCACCAGACTCAGGATGGTCAGCACCGCTGCGCCGGCCACAATTTTGCCAATCCACTTCCACATGGCTCATCTCCTCGGCGGGCGACGGTTTTCGGTTCTTTTGTGCTTCGTTCTGTGAGGAGGACGCGCGCCTCCGCCAAATCTTGCGCGGAAAAGCGGTCCGCGGAAAAGGAATCGATCGAGAAAAGTCTCAATCTTCGCCGCCAAGCCCCTTCTCAATGCCAAGCTCCTTGGCCAGCGGCTTCAGCGCTTCAATGATGAACTGAATGTGCTCGGTCAAATCTACGCCAAAGTCGGCTGCGCCGCGTGCGACGTCCTCGCGGCTCACGCCCTTGGCGAACCCCTTCGACTTCATCTTTTTTTTTGCGCTCGACGCGGTCATATCGGTGATCCCGCCGGGGCGAACGAGCGCCGCGGCGGTGATCAATCCGCACAGCTCATCACAAGCGTAAAGCGCCTTGTCGATCAGGTGGACGCGCGGACAGTCAGGCAGGTAATCGGCGTGTGACTTGATGGCGTATATGACATCCTCCGAATAGCCGCGCTCGCGCAGGATTTCCGACCCCTTCAGCGGATGATTCGGCGGATCCGGCCAGCGCTCGTAGTCGAAGTCGTGCAGCACGCCGACGATACCCCATCGCTCCTCGTCTTGACCAAGCTCGCGGGCATAGGCGCGCATCGCGGCTTCCACGCTCAGCATGTGCTTGATCAGACTTTCGCTCACGGTGTATTCAGTGACAAGAGCGAACGCGTCGGCTCGGTTCATAGTCGAATCCGCAGGCTATCCACCGGCAATCGCAGCTACGATCCAGAACGCCTCCGCACCCATGGCCACCGCTTCCGGCAACGGATCGTCCGGCGGCTCGTGCGACAGGTCTTGCTCGCAGGCGTAGAAGCGCAACATCGGCCGGCGCTTTTGTGTGACGTGGTCACGGATCGTGCCGCGCAGCACCGGGTAGCGCGCCTCCAGCGCGTCCAGCACCGAGCGCTGCGTTACCGGTCCGGAAACCTCGACTGCAACCTCGGCGCCAGTCTGTGCCAGGATGCGCAGATGGTAGGGCAGGACGACGCGGATCATGCGATCGTTTGCGCTTCAACGGACAGGACGGCCGGCAAGTCACGCACGATGGGCGCCCAGCTATCGCCCGAATCCGCCGAGCAATACACTTGCCCACCGGTCGTGCCGAAATAGACCCCGCAGTCGTCGCAGGTGTCCACGGACATGGCGTCGCGAAGCACGTTGACGAAGCAATTCTCCTGGGGCAGCCCCTTGGTGAGTGGCTCCCACTCATCGCCCCCCTTGCGGCTGCGGAAGACGCGCAGCTTGGACTCCGGCGGAAAGCGGCCCGGGAACGCTTGGATCGGTACGACGTAGATCGTCTCGGGTTCGTGAGCATGCACATCGATGGGGAAGCCGAAGTCGCTCGGTAGGTTCCCATTCACCGGCCGCCATTGATCGCCAGCGTTGTCGGTGCGCAGGACACCGCCGCCCTGATGCAACTGCATGTAGACGACGTCCGGCTTTGAGGAGTGCATCGCCATGTGGTGCACACAGAAGCCAACCTCGGGCGCCGGTTCGGGAAGATACTCGTTCTTCAGGCCGCGGTTGATCGGCTTCCAGGTGGTGCCGCCGTCGTCGGTCCGGAAGGCACCCGCGGCCGAGATGGCGATATAGATCCGCTTGGGATTCTTGGGATCCAGAAGGATGGTGTGCAGGCCCATGCCGCCGGCACCGGGGGACCACTTCGGTCCGGTGCCGTGCCCGCGCAGGCCGGCCATTTCATGCCAGGTCTTGCCGCCGTCCGTCGTGCGAAACAGCGCGGCATCCTCGACACCCGCGTACAGCGTGTTTGGGTCGTTCAGTGACGGCTCCAGGTGCCAGACACGCTTGAATTCCCACGGACGCTGCGTGCCGTCAAAGTGCTGATGCGTGGTCAGCGGCTTGCCGGTCTGTGCCGAAGTGTCGTAGACGAATTTGTTGCTCTCGCCCCCCGGCATGCCCATGGGGTTCATCGGCTGACCCTCGGGGCTGCCTGGAAGGAACCAGGTCTTGCCTCCGTCATCGGAGCGCTGAATGACCTGCCCGAACCAGCCGCTCGTCTGCGACGCGAAAATGCGCTTGGGATCCGCCGGCGATCCCTTCATGTGGTAAATCTCCCAACCGGTAAACAGGGGGCCCGCGACGTCCCACTTCTTTCGTTGGACGTCAGAGGTCAGGATGAAACCACCCTTCTTCGTGCCGACCAGTACACGCACTGCAGTCATTTTGTTTTCTCCGTCTGATCACACCCGAACATACCGATCAAGGCTAGATAGGAAATGAAAGGCGCATCGGCCAGACGGTTCTGCCGCCTGCGGCTTGGCGCAAAAAAAATCCGGAAGGGGGAGGATCCCAGGGGGGCTAGGGATCGACTCCGCCGCTTCCGGAAGGCTTGGGGATCTATGGGCGAACGCCCGGACATTGAGCCAACAACCGACCTGACAGGTTTGGGCCGCGCTCACCGCAACCCACCTGGATCATACGAAGTGTTCGATGCGGATGTCAAGCGTCCGGACCACAGTAGGTCGCGAAGCAGTTCTCTGTTTCCCACAGCCGCACCTCGACGACCGGGAAACCTGCCCCGCGGGCAAATTCAAAGATCAACCGCGCGATGTTCTCCGCCGTCGGGTTCACATCCAGCACGTGGACTGGCTCGCCCTGCTGCTTGAGAAATGGCAGCACGGGATCGTCGCGATGCAGCAGCATCCGATGGTCCAGCGTGCGATCGATCCAGCCGCCGACGACCTCCTTGATCTTCGAAAAATCTGTGACCATGCCGAGCGAGTCGAGCGTCGGCGATTCGAGCGTGAGCACCGCACGGCCATTGTGCCCGTGAAGGTGCCGGCACTTCCCCGCGTAGTTCAGCAGGCGATGACCGTAGCAAAAGTGGATCTCACGGCTCACGCGGAACATGACGTCTCCCGATGGTACACGGTTGGATCGGCGATCCCGGCCTCACGAAAGCCGCGCATCCGCTCCGCGCACTTGTTGCACGCGCCGCAGTGCTTGCCGGCTCGTGGCTGAATGCACGAGAAGGTCCATTCCAGCGGTAGTTCACGACCGCGGTGCAAAACCGCTGTCTTGGTTAAACCCGCATACGGCCGCAGGATCTCCACTCGTGCCCCGATGCCACGATTCACCGAATCCTGGAACGCAAGGAAAAACTCGCTTGTCGCATCCGGAAACGGATTACCTGCAAGCACTGCAATCGCCACCGCGGGGACATCATTCAGATGGCACCACAGCATGGCCTTGCTCAAGAGCAACACATTGCGGCCCGGCAGGTACACGGCTTCGTCGGGCGTGTCGGCATCCGGCACGTTCTCCCCGCTCGTGCTCCAGTGTCGCGGGTACACGTCTGCCATCGGCATCTCAAGCACCCGGAGCGGCTTCAGCCCTGGCCCTGCCATCGCCTCGAGAAACCTGCGCAAGTATTCCAGCTCGACGGTCTCCCAGCACATACCGCTGCGCACATAGAGCGGATAGACACTCTTGCCGGCACGCATCATCTCGCCCAGCAGCACGGCGCTGTCCAGCCCACCGCTGATGAGGACCGCCATGCTGGAGTGATCTGTCGACGTGCTCATCGCCGGCCGCGCTGTCCCCTCTGGTCAGTTCAAAACAACAGTATTGTAGCGATGGAGCAGCCCGTGCACGATCTTTGTATCATGTCAGCATGATCTGGTTCGCGTGTAAATTGTGCGGAAAGAAGCAGAGCCGGCCCGATGATCAGGCCGGCAGTCTCGTCTTCTGCACTTGCGGCCAGGCCAACCGCGTACCCTGGGAAACTGAGGCCGGCGCCGAAGAAGCACCGCAGGCCTTCCCCAAGGTCTGGCTCGACACGAGCAGCCCACCCGCACCAGCCCCACGCTCGCTGCAGGAGCCGCTGCGGCGACCGCTGAGCCCTGGCTACTGCTTCAATCACGTGCACGCGCCTTCCACTCAAAGCTGCAGCGCTTGCCTGATTGAGTTTTGCGACAACTGCATCGTCAAGCTTGGCGACCAGTACCTGTGCGGACCCTGCAAGAACTTTCGCGTCCTGAGCCTGACGCGCCCGGCCCGGCCCTCTGTCTTGTCCGTCGTCTGCCTCGCGCTGGGTCTCGCCGGCGGACCTGTAGCCGGTTGCTTGACGCTCTGGGGCGTGGGCCCGGCGGCCGGCAGCATGGGCCTCGCACTCATCATCCTCGCCTTCGTCCTTCCAGTCGTTACGCTGGTCCTCGGCATCAAGGCCATCAGCGACATGGGCTCAAACCGACGCATCGGCGGACGCGGCATGGCGATCATCGGTATCATGTCCGGCATCGCCGGCGTTCTCTGGTGCATCACGGTAGCCGGCATCCTGGCCTACCATTTGGCGGGAGGCTGACCATGCCGACATGTCGGGCTTGCAGGCGCTTCCTCCGCGGCGATGTCGAAACCGTCGGCGCACGCTGCATGTACTGCCGCGAGCCGCTCTATGAGCACCCGCTCGCGTCGGCTGGTGGAACCCGCGGCCTCGAAGACGCCGTCTGCGCCTTGCACCCAGCCAACGGTGCACACGGCACCTGCAGCCGCTGCGGCAACTTCATCTGCCCCGTCTGCCGTACCTCCTGGCACGGTGCCACCGTTTGCCCCGCCTGTGTCGCTCGCGCCATGGATGCCGGCGAGGCGGTGCCCGCGGAAAAACGCACCCAGTGGTTGCAGTCCTTGTTCGCACTCTTGCTCGGCGGCGGCGCCTGGGTCCTGACCGTTGTCGGATTTATCGTGATTGCTGTCGCGGTTCTCAACGGCTTCGATGTAGTCACATTCGCCGTCGGCTCGCTCGTCATGCTTGGCAGCGTCATTCCATCCGTCATGGGAGTCGGCTTCGGCGCCGCCGCGATTCGAGCCCGCGGCGGACACATGATCATCGCCACCATGGGCCTCGTGCTTGGTGCCCTTCACGTTGGGGCCATGATCGGCATGCTCAGCATGTCCCTCTGGACCAGTCTCGGGGAATGATGCGGGAGTTGTCACATGGTTTTCCCGATATACCACGAAAAGTTCGGCCCCCGCACCATCCCCTGGATGAACTACGCCATCATTGCGGCCAACATCTTCGTCTTCGTCGTCTTCCAGCAACTCGGCACCAACGAAGACTTCACCTACAAGTTCTCGGTCGTGCCCGAGAAGATCGTCACCGGCCGCAATCTGAACCAGACTGTGGAAATCGTCAACCCGATCACCAATGAAAAGCTCGGCGAGATCAAGGAGGAGCCGACGCCCATTTCCGTCTACCTCACGCTGTTGACCTCGATGTTCATGCACGGCGGCATCCTGCATATCCTCGGCAACATGTGGTTCCTATGGGTCTTCGGCGACGACATCGAGGCCGTCTTTGGCAAAGTGTGGTATCTCGTCTTCTATCTCGTGTGCGGCGTGCTGGCGTCGCTCGCCCATGTCTACGTCACCTATCTCGTTAGCGACCCGGGAGATCCTTCGATGATGATCCCCTCGCTCGGCGCCTCCGGCGCAATCTCCGGTGTGCTCGGGGCGTATCTCGTCCGCTTCCCCACCCGGCGCGTCACGGTAATCCTCTTCCGCTTTCTGACGCAGGTCCCCGCCTGGGCCGCCATCGGTATTTGGTTCGCTTTCCAGATCGTCAACAGCCTGGGCATGCTCGGCGGTGGCTCCCAGGCCGGCGGCGGTGTCGCCTACGCCGCACACGTCGGCGGTTTCGCCGCCGGTGCCGCTACCATGCTCGTCTACAATCTTGTCGCTCCCGAGCCACCCCCGTCCGATTACGATTACCACTACCCCGGCCACGAGCGACGTTGGGATCAATATTGAGCAGTGAGTGGTGAGTAGTGAGTAGTGAGTGAGGGAGTGGAGAATTGTTAGTGGTCAGTCATAACTTGCCGGTCTGCGACACACCACTCACCACTCACCACTCACCACTCACCACTCACCAATCACCACCAACCCGGAGCTACCTCATGCCCTTGTTCGGCGCTCACATGTCCATCGCCGGCGGTTTGCACAATGCCTTGCTGGCGGCACGGGCCCACGCCTGCGAAACCGTGCAGTTGTTCACGAAAAGCTCCAACCAGTGGGCCGCCAAGGTTCTCGAGGATGAGCACATCACCACCTTCCGCAAGACGCTGCGCACCACCGCCATCCGCAGCACCATGGCCCATGATTCGTATCTGATCAACCTCGCTTCGCCCGACGAGGCACTCTATCGCCGCTCACTCGAAGCCTTCATCATCGAAATGCAGCGATCCGAAACGCTGCGCCTCAAGTACCTGATCATGCATCCCGGCGCTCACATGGGCAGCGGCGAAAAGCGCGGCCTACGACGCGTCGCCCGCGCCCTAGACGAAGCGCACAAACGCTGCCCCAACTTCAAGGTCAAAGTGCTGCTCGAAACAACCGCCGGCCAGGGCACCAGTCTGGGCTACCGATACGACCACCTCGCACAAATCCTCATGCTGGTCAACGAGCCCGAGCGCCTCGGCGTCTGCTTCGACACGTGCCACGTCTTCGCCGCCGGCTACCCGATTGGCACCGAAAAGGACTACGACGATACCATGAGCCGCTTCGACCACGAAATCGGCCTCAAGAAGCTCCGCGCCTTCCACGTCAACGACAGCCTCAAGTCCCTCGGCAGCCGCGTCGATCGCCACGCCCACATCGGTCAGGGCCACATCGGCCTCGAAGCCTTCCGCCTGCTCGTCAACGACCCGCGCTTCCGCAACCACCCCATGATCCTGGAGACCCCCAAAGATAGCGACATGGACCGGGTGAACCTGGCGGCTCTCCGAGGCCTGGTGCGAAAGGCGCAGACGTCATGACCCCTCATTGCCATGCGCGCCATTGCCCCGCGCATCCCATTTTTGCCCAAGAGCCTGTCTTTCTCGACGAAAAATGACATGCGCAATTGAGATGCGCGACCACCCACACACACAGCATCCCCGCCCGCCAATCACAGACACTCCTCAGCATTCTGGCAACAAGGCCCGTCACGTTGGAGCCCCTTGCCGAGCTGTGTTCCAATGGCGCCAAATCGAAAAACCACTTGGCGCCCTTGGAAATTCCTTGAACCCCTTGTCCCGCAAGCACTTGCGTCGTCACCATTCCAATGGCGCCAAGTTTTGCGAGTGGTTAACCCGATTTTGGCGCCATTGACCATTTCGCGCCGATTTTCCGAACCGAGGCGCCAATATCCCGACTTATACCTCTGTCCGCGCGAGGCAGTCCTAAGTGAGAAAGTCTCTAAGACCGCCAGAAGTCCTTGGAGCCCGACGCCCCCCATGCCAGCCAATCATCACTTTTCGTCGAATTGTCCGAACCTGACACCTTGGCCGCCGACCATATTATGGGAGGTGCCTCTAATCCAACTGCAACTGCCCTCTCAGGCCTGGACGCGAACGCACTTCCCGAAGATCGAGTTCGCCGTGACCCAGCCATTGATGTGCCCGCGGTTATTGCCAATCTGGAATCGCGGTCTTTGGATCGCCTTGACCAGATGTAGGTACTCGCCTCCCCTGACCTTACACAGCACGATGTCGCCAACTCTGAGTGTCGATGGGTCGACCGGCTCGACTGTGCATAGTTGGCCGGAGTCGATCATGCCCGCCATGGACTGACCTCGCGGCCGAAAGGAGACGGTCTCGCCATTGCGCAGCTTCTCAATGTAACCGGTCGCCCATCCCACCGCTCTCTCCCGTAAACTGACCGATCGTCGTCCACGGACTGACGCGACGTTCAGCCGCCCGCCCCATCCGCCACTTTACGCGATGCGAGATTCTCTCCCGCTTCATTCAGGAAACCCGAACTCACCAAAGCAACGCACAGCCGTTGCAACAAGGTGGCCGGAACTAGGGCTCGCTGCCGGGAAGATCGTACCAACGTCTTGATAAGTGCCAATTCTTCGTGCGGCGACTCCTGACCTCTCGCTGAGAGATAGCGCCCCGCACAGAGCACATCGTACATCGCTTCCGGAGTCTTGCCTGCAAGCAGCTCGGCCAGTGCGTTCGACGACCACATCATGGCACTCGGGCCTCTTTCCCAAGCGGATTGTACCCAGCTCGCTGTCCGGACGATGTAAGTCTGTTACTTCCGACTCTTGCACCACTCCAGTCGCGCGCTCCGACACTCAGGGCAAAAACTCACTTGAGCCGATTTGCGGTCTTTCTCAACGCAGCCCCCCAGTACTTCTGTTTCAGCGTTGGGAAACAGCTCCGCGCGAGCCCGGAGATAATCTTTGTCAGGAAGCCCGTAACGAATACCAAAGGTGTCCTCTTGCAGGGGGACACCGTGAAGCTCGCACACTTTCCCGGGCCTGCGCAAGTCCTCCGGCTCCGGGGCTTTTTTCGTCTCGCATCCGAGACAAACCACGAGTGCCATTGCTGCGACAACGCGTCTCATCTCTTAACCTCTCGCAGCATCGCCTTCGGCCAGGCTCATCATTCTTGTGACCGCCCCGACGTTCGAGGTGGCGGCGACCCTGATCCTCGTGGCGACCCGCTTGACTGCTTCTTCGATGCTCGCTCGGCCTTCAGCCGCGCAACTTCTTCTTCCAGCTCCTGGACCCGACGTCGAAGCTCGTCGGCTTCAGTGGTCTGTGCAGCCGCCTTGCGGAAAACGTCCGTCTTCCCTTTCTCATCCACGATGACCAGTTCCGTCTCTGTGAGAGTCTTGATCGTCTCGACGTCCTTCCGTTCCTTGTCGTTCTCGTCCATTTGCGTCGTTGTGAACTTCTCCCCATCGAGCTTGTAAGTGCCTTCCGCGGCAGTCATGGTTCGGATCTTCTTCTTGTCGGAACCGGTGAACTTGACGATGAATTTTCCGTCCTTGGTGAATTCGACCGTCATCTTGACATCAAGATCCTTGATCTCGGCCAGCTCACCATGCGGTATATCGTCGCTCTTGACGACCTCCCACACGCCCACCAGCTTCTCCTGCGTCGTGAGTTCCCTCGGCGATTCGGAGCTGGATGAATCCTTCTCCTTCTTGGAACAGCCGACATTTCCCGCCAAACCGACGATCAGACAGGGCAGAAACAACCAACGTGACGAGTGCATCGTAATCTCCTTGTGTTGTCCAATATCCTACAAGGTCTTTGGTCGCTTGCGAGGATCACCAAGCTCGCCTACGCACCGCGCCGACCCGCCCGGCGCAGCTGCTTGCCAACCCACGTTGCTTGCGCGTCGGTCAGCAGTCCGGCCGGAGGTCCGCTGTAATCGATCAGTTCATCGTACCCTATGAAGTCGCAGATGACCTGAAACGCCCGAGAGGTACGTCGGCAGCAAACTCGCTGGCGTCAGGCTCGGATCGCATGTGCTCATCAGTTTTCCTTTTGCTCCCTACAGCCTCTTCTTCACCTCAAAATACTCATCGCACAATTCGACCACGACAGGCCGGCCTCCGAAGGCCTCCTGTGAGGCCTGCTGGCCCATCTGGCGCAACTCCTCGTGTGCTTGCACATCCTTCACGACCCAGTCCTGGACGACAAAGCCTATCACTAGTCGATCACCGTCGGTTGACAGGCGCACGCTCTTGCCGCCCTGACCGTCAAAGTACTTTGCACCCTTCAGATATTGGCCGAGGGCCCGAGCATCGGCTTCGGTCGCTCCCTTCGTGTAGTAGACCTCCTCTTCGTTGCCGAAGTCGACCTTGTGACGCAAGTCGGGGTTCAGGAAATCTTCGTAGAGGAAGACAGCGCCGAAGATCAGGCCAAGGTACGTGACAACTCCGAGCACGCCGATTCCTGCGGCGGCCCAGCCCGACGCCGACGCTCCTCCTTGCAGCCGGTGTGCCTCATAGTCCGCACCTTGAGCACCTTTGGCCACTCCCCACAGGACCAGAAACACCGGCACGCCGAGGAGGACGCTGGGGAAGGAATCAGGCAAAGCCACGCTGATCGCTACCAGCGCCACCAACGTAAGCGCGCCGCACACCATAGTGATCCAGGCTGCACGTCGTCTTGCCAATCGCCAGTAGTTGAGGATCAAGAGTACGAACGCGCCCACGGGTCCGGTCAAGAACGCGACCAGGCCAATGGTGCCGGGCGAGTACAGCCTGTACCGCGGCCGTTCAATCTCATGCTCGTTGGTCTCCAGTGCCCCCGGCTCGTAGGGCAGCGGAGTAACGGCGTATGCGGGCGCATCGCCCTCCGCCGGTTCCTGGGGCGCCGGCCTATCGGTCACCGCGTGCAGCGGATCGACTGAGGACGCGATCGTCCCCGCCGACACAGAAGGCGGCAACGGAATCTCCACCAGCGCCCCGCACGCCGGGCACTGCCCTTGCCTGCCGGCAAGGTCGTCGGCGACGCGTAACTGCCTGCCACAGGAGCACGTGAGATCAATGGGCATGTTGGTCATCCTGGTCGATCCAGCACGTGACGGAACTGTCGGCGGACATGCGGACGAGCCTCAAAACGGCGGCAGAACGGTCTGCGATGGTTTCGAGTATTGTAGCCGGCTCGCACATGTTGACCTCATGACTCGCTGACTTCGGCTTCGAGGCGCACCCGTTCCCACACTGCTACTGCACAAATCTGGTCACTAACCGACAGCCGCGCAGGATCTTGTTGAAGCGTTGGGGAGATTTCGCGAAAAGACGCAAAGGCGCAAAGAGACTTGGCAAAGCAAACTCTTTGCGATTTCGCGGCTTTGCGCGAAATCAGAGGAAAAGTCGCGGTCCATGTCGGGCGGTCTACCAGGGAATTCCAGTTTCTCGGCGCCCTGGACGCTCAGACGCGAGGCGCTCAATTCCTCAAGAAGCACCTGCAGGACAAGGATGTGGTGAAAGAGAAATGTGCTGAGGAATAAGGTCGTTTGTGGAGGCCGGAGGTTCGGTTAGAAATCGATAAGAGTTTTCGAGTAGCCGGGACCGTCCTGCCATTGTGCGAATTTGGCAAGACGGTCCACAGAAAATCTTAGCCCGGAGCACTTGCGGAGACTGGGTTGGTGACGGCTGAGCGCTGTGCCCGGGCAAGTGCGTTGTGGACCAACTCAAGGGTGAATTGCTCGTGGGTCATGCCGATGGTAGCGAGGCCGCCGGCGAGTCCGGCCTGGGGGCTGAAGTCGGGGTTGGGGTTCACTTCGAGGATGTAAGGCCGGCAGGGTGCCTTCACGCGGAAGTCGATGCGGGCGTAGTCGAGGCAGCCGAGAACGCGGAAGGCCTTCTTCGAGAGCCGGGCCAGGCGTTCGGTAAGGCGAGGCGTGATATTCGCGAGGTATTCCGGGGGCGTCGCTTCAAACTCGCGGCTGCCGGGCTTCCACTTGGCGTCGTAAGTGATGATCGGCCAGTAGCCGGGGTCGGTCTCCGTGAAGAGGATCTCGGAGATAGGCAGTGATTGCAACTGGCCGGCTTCGATCATGGCGACGTTGAATTCACGACCCTCAATGAACTCCTGCACCATCACCGGCGGACCATATTGTTCGAGCAGGTAGTCGACGCGCTCGTTGAGCTGCAACTGCTCGGTGACGACACTCCCCTGGTCGATGCCCACGCTGCCGTCCTGCATGGCCGGCTTGACGATCACCGGCCAGCCCAGCGTGTTCTCTCTTGGAGAAGCGCTATCGTCGACGGTGAAGAATTCGGGCATAGGCAGACCGGCTCCGCAGAGCAGGTAGCTTGTCAGCGGCTTGTTGCGTGCCAGCGCCAGCGTGTGCTGCGGACAGCCGGTGTAAGGGATGCGGAACCATTCGAGCAGCCCGGCGACGGTGGCTTCGGTGCCGCCCTGGTCGGCGAAACCCTCGAAGAGATTGAAGACGACATCGGGCCGGGCGCGGCGCAGATGCGCGGCGAAGTTGCCCATGTCGCGCGCGATGCCCAGTACGTCAACTCGGCAGCCGCTGTGCTTGAGGTTGTCGCGGACCACGCGGACAGTTTCGAGGATCTGGTGTTCCGATTCGGCGTCGGGATGGTCGAGGCTGAGGACGGGCTCGTTGTAAACGATCAGGACCTTGATGGAGCGCATGGATGACATTCGTTCCTTTCCACTGCTGATTCCACAATGGTTGCGATCAACTCTTCGTAGCTCCAGCCGGCGAGCTTGCTCATGATGACGATGTCGCCGGATTGCGGATTGAGCCCGGGGAGCGGATTCACTTCCAGGAAATAGGGAATGCCATCCTTGACGCGAAAGTCGACGCGAGCGATGTCGCGGCATCCGAGCACGCGGTAGGCAGCAATGGCCGCTTTCTCGATTGCCTCCAGCTCGTGGCCAGTAAGCCGCGCAGGACATTCATAGCGGACCAGTCGCTCAAAATCGCGCTTCACTTCGAGGCTGTAGATGAACGGCTTCGAGGACGGGTTGGTGGGCAGCACGCGCATGATGCCGAGAATACGCGGTTCGTGTGGTGATCCCATGACACCGACCGTTATCTCGTGTCCCTCGATATACTCCTCGACGAGCACCGGCTGGCGATGGTTTGCATCGATTGCTTCAATGGCAGTCGCAAGCTCGTCCGGGTTGTCGACCAGCGAGGTTTCGCGAATGCCCTTGCTGGAGCCTTCCCAGGCGGGCTTGACGATAACGGGCTGATCAGAAGAAAGGGAGAAGGGGAGAAGGGGAGAAGGGGAGTGCAAAAGGTCGCGATATTCTGCCTTGCTCCCGTTCGACTCCAGCACCACACTGCGGGGGACGGCGACACCCGCCGATGCGACCAGGCGCTTGGCGCAATCCTTGTCCAACGTCACGGCAAGGGTCAATGGGTCCGAGCCCGTGTAAGGGATGCCGAGCATTTCCAGGACAGCAGGGACCCGGGCTTCGCGCGAGCGGCTGATGCCCTGGCCCTCGGCGATGTTGAAGACGAATTCTGGAGGATCGTCGAGCAGTCGCTCGAGTAATTGTGGCCCGTCTCCGAGGAAAGCGATTTCGTGGCCCAGCCCACGAAGGGCCACGGCGACCGCTTGGATGGTGGCGGGGCTGTCGAACTCTTCCTGGAAGTCGTCGGGAAGGTCGGCATCTGGAATTGCGTCGCCCTTCAGGTCGTAAGTGATGCCAATTCGCATGGTGTGGTTTCAGTTTCATTCGTTTAGCCGCGAGGCCCGGCGCGCCGGGCCTCGCGGCTAAACGATAGTGGGCGATTCGAGCGACGATCAGGTGCCAACCGCGAGTATCTGCGGAGCAGGTTCGACGCGTGGCTTTGGTGCGCGCACACGTTTCGGTCGGGGAGCCTGCTCGATCTTATCCGGGTGCAAGCCGTTGCCGTTTTTCGGAACCGGCTCTTCGTGTTTGAGGACGGCCAGGGTGCGACGGCGACGAGCCATGCGCTCGCTTCCCTGCGGCATGAGGACCGACTGCGTTCCTTGCAAAAGTGAGCTGACGCCGCGCGTCGACGTCGCCTTCGCAGTGTTCGGCTTGTCTTCCGCCTGGTAACGGACCAGCATGCCCTCGTAATTGCGCAGGACGACGGCATCGTCGGATGCGGATACGAGATAGTTCGGCATGAGCGGGATCTTGCCGCCTCCATGGGGGCTGTCAACGACGTAGGTGGGAATTCCAAGTCCCGACAGATGACCGCGAAGTCCTTCCACGATCTCCAGTCCTTTCCAGACGGAGGTGCGGAAATGACCCGCGCCGGTGACCGGATCGCAATGAAACAGGTAGTAGGGCCGCACCTTGATTCGAAGCAGCGCCCTCATCAAGCAGCGCATCGTCTCGAGGTCGTCGTTGACACCCTTGAGAAGGACAGTGTGGTTGTTGACCGGCATGCCGGCACACAGGAGTGCCTTGCAGACGCTTGCGGCCTCTGGGGTGATCTCGCGCGGGTGATTGAAATGCGTCTGGATCCACACCTTGCCGGCATCCGCCAGCAGGTCAATCAGCTCTTGATCGTACAGCTTTTGCGGCAGCGTCACTGGCACACGAGTGCCAATGCGGATGACATCGACATGCGGGATGTCCGCGAGGTTGTCGAGGAAGAACTTCAGCTTGCCGACGGGCAACGTTAGTGGATCGCCGCCGGAAACAATCACGTCGCGGATCTCGGAATGATCGCGGATGTATTCGACCATGCGCTCGTCGTCACGGCTGATGGCGTCCCAGCCGCCGCGGACCATGGTAGCGCGCTTGCGCGTGCAGAACCGGCAATACATGGTGCACACGTGCGTGGTGACCAGCAGTGCGCGGTCGGGATACCGGTGGGTCAGGCCCGGCACCGGCATGTCCTTGTCTTCCTCGAGCGGATCGTCCAGCTCGTAGCCCGACTCGTTGCGCATCTCGAGCGGCGAGGTCACGGACTGCAGCCGGATCGGATCCTTCGTGTCTTTCGGATCGATCAGTGAGAAGTAGTAGGGTGGGATAGCGAGCTTGTAGTGAGCTTCGAGTTCGCCAATGGCTTCCAGTTCTTCAGGAGAAAAGGTGAGCAGGTCCCGAAGCTGCCGAACGGAGCGGATAGCGTTTTGCGATTGCCACCGCCAGTCGTTCCACTTGTGATCGGGAACGGTGCGCCAGAGCGGGTGACGCTTAGGTTTACCGGGAGGCTCTTCTTCTTCGGTCCCAGCGGTCGCGGCTCGCGGGGCTGACCGCGGGATGATCCCGGTTCGCTCTTCAGATTCGTTCATAAAGTTGATTTGCCTCCAACCAAACTTCAAGTCCCGTGTCCGCGATCAGTTGGTTGTCTGCCAAGGGGTCAATGCAGCTGGCTCGCGGACACTCCTTAAGCCGGATAGTAACCTAGATAAGGATTAAGACAAGAGCAATCAACGTAAATTGTTCGTTTTTGTCAATTTTCTTCATCGGCGACGAATCGGCAAACCGCGAAGACTCTACATGATCGCGCGCGATTGACTATCATTCGTTTAGCCGCGAGCCTTGGCGAGCGCGTTCATCTTACACGTAGAACCACGAGGAGATCACCGTGAAGTCCCCCATCATCGGCATCATCATGGGCTCCAAGAGCGATTGGGAAACCATGGCACACGCAAGCAAGACGCTTGATCACCTCGGCGTGCCGCATGAGGTGCGAGTGCTCTCGGCTCATCGCACACCCGATCAGCTGTTCGAGTACGCAGCCTCCGCGGAGTCGCGCGGGCTCAAGGTCATCATTGCAGGCGCTGGTGGAGCGGCACATCTCCCTGGCGTGACTGCCGCCAAGACGACTTTGCCGATTCTGGGGGTGCCGATCGAATCGCCGTCGCTGAAGGGCCTCGACTCACTTCTCTCCATGGTGCAGATGCCGGCTGGCATTCCGGTGGGAACTCTCGCCATCGGCAAGGCCGGCGCCATCAACGCCGCCTTGTTTGCCACGGCAATTCTCGCGACACACGAGCCGGTTTACCACGATGCCATTGTCGCGTACAGAGCCGCGCAAGCGCAGAAAGTGTTGCAGAATTCCGATCCGCGAGTTTAGCCGCGAGCCTATGGCGAGCGCGCTGCATCGCTTCCTTGCTCCACCGTCTGTGGAGGAGCCGGGGGCGGCGTCTCGGCTGGCGTCGGCACCTGCGAAACTGGATCGGGCGGCGGAGATGATTCGGTTGCAACTGGAGTTGGCGGTGGTTCAGCCCGCGGCGGTGGGGGCGGTGCCGGCGGCTCTTGCTTCGCTGCGAAGAATGCCTCCAGCTCGCCAAAGCTCCGCAGCGGCACCGCACCGTCCAGTGCGTCGCGGGTCAGCTTGGGCCTGGGGGCGGGTCGATGCGGCCGTCGCTGCGGTCGCGGCGGCGGAGGTGGTGGGGCCGGAGCACGTTGCTGAGAAGTGGGCGCTCCGCCAGCACCTGTCCCATCTGCCGCGGGTGCCGGGCGCGGCGGGCGGCTTCGGCCATATTGCTGTGGTCGCGGCGGACCTCCGCGGCCAGGTCCAGCTTGCACCGGCTCCCGACGCTCGCGCGGAGGTCCCGCGGGACGCGGCGGCCTCGGCTCGACAGGCCGTCTCTCCACCGGCGGACGCCTCTCAGGCGGCTTCCGCTCTGTGCCCGGCTTGATCATCGTCAGCGACACACGCCGCCGGTTCGTGTCCACGTTCATCACCCACACCGTCACCACGTCGCCCACCGACACGACTTCATACGGGCTCTTGATGTACCGGTTGGCAAGCTGACTGATGTGGACAAGCCCGCTATCCTTGAGGCCGATGTCCACAAACGCGCCGAAGTCCACGACATTGAGCACCGTGCCCTTCAGCTCCATGCCCTGCTGCAGGTCCTCCAGCTTGAGAATGCCCTTGCGGAAGATGGGCGGCGGCAGATCCTCACGCGGGTCACGCCCTGGCCGGGCCAACGCCGTGATGATGTCCCGAAGCGTCGGCGATCCAAGTTGCAACCGCGCCGCCGTCTCATCGACGTTAATCCCTTGCAGCCGCGTGTTGAGTTCTTCCAGCTTCGTCTTGTCACGCAAGTCTTCGACTGTAAGGCCAAGCTCGCCGAGTAGCTGGCGCGTCGCTTCATAGCTCTCGGGATGCACCCACGTCTGATCCAGCGGATTATTCCCGGTCAGGACCTTCAAGAAGCCCGCGGCCTGAACGAACCGTGCCTCGCCGATACCGGGCACCTGCAAGAGCTGCTCGCGGCTGGTGAACGAGCCATGTGCCTTCCGCCACTGTACCACCTCACGTGCCGTCACCTGGTTCATCCCGGACACGTGACACAAGAGTGGCGCGCTCGCCGTGTCGAGGTCCACACCTACGTAGTTCACACACGATTCGACCACGCCTTCCAGCGACGAGCCGAGGAACTTCGGGTTCACATCATGCTGATACAACCCCACGCCAATGTTCTGCGGATCGATCTTCACCAGCTCGCTGAGCGGATCCTGCAGTCGGCGGCCGATCGAGACCGTGCCGCGTAGCGTGGCGTCGTGCGTCGGAAATTCTTCTTTGCCGACCTGGCTCACCGAGTAATGGCTGGCGCCGGCTTCGTTGACCACGATGTACGCCAGGTCCGTCGGCGCCGGCGGCAAGGTCGGGTCGACCACCGGAATGGGCAAAGGCGGTGGAGCGGCCGGCTTTGGGGTTGGGACAACCGTTGGCACAGCCGGTGATGGCGGCTCTGCGCCCGCGGCCGGCGCTGACGACTCAACCGCTGCCGGAGATGGCTCTGCCGATGCCACAACCGGCGCGGCTTCAACAGGTATCGGCGCGGCCGGTGGCTCGATAAGTGGATCCTGAACCGGCTGGGGAGCGATTGGGACTTCGACGGACGGCGCGGAAACGGCTGCCGTCCCACGCTTCTCCAGCCCCGAGATCAGGTCTGACACCAGCTCTTCCGTCTCACGGCACGCGGTACCGTTGCCAACGGCGATTACCGACGTCTGGTGCTTGCGGATGAGCGTTTCGAGAATGGCCTTCGATTCGAGCACGCGCCGCGCGTGATCCTCCTGCTTGTCCGCCTTTTTTTCGTGCGTCGGGTGTGGAAAGATCACGCCGTGATCGAGCAAATTTCCATGCTCGTCAAGCGCCGCGAGCTTGCAGCCGGTGCGGAAGCCCGGATCGATGCCGAGAACGCGCTTACCCCGAAGTGGCCGCTGCAGCAGCAAACTGCGCAAGTTGCGCGCGAACACCTGCACCGCGTGCTCTTCCGCCTCGTGACGCAGCTCCCTGTGAATCTCGGTCTCGAGGCTCGGTAGAATTAGCCGCGTCAGCGCGTCGTCCGCTACACCGCTGAGAAACTCGGCGTGTGGATGTCCATTCAAATTCACGCGCGACCGCAGCGCCTGCTTGACGCCGTCGGCGTCGAACGTCAGCGACACCGCCAGGACGTTCTCCTTCTTGCCACGGTTAATCGCCAGGATGCGGTGCGGCGGAATGCGCCGCAGCGCCTCCTCGAAAGCGAAATAGTCCTTGTACTCCGAGCCTTCCTGCTCGCCGAGCTTCTCGTTCTTCTTCGTGACCACCATGCCCGTGTCCCAAAGAACGGCGCGCACGGCGGAGCGACAGTCAGCGGTCTCGGCGATCTGCTCGGCCAGGATGTGGCCCGCCCCCGCCAGCACTTCCACGGGGCTGGGCAGCTCCTTCTCCGGATTCACCATGCTGGCGGCGAATTCTTGCAGGTTGCCGACCGCCGGGTCGCGGCTCCAGATCGCCTGGGCAAGCGGCTCCAACCCCCGCTCACGGGCGGTGCTCGCCAACGTCTTCTTCTTCGCCTTGAAAGGCAGATAGAGATCTTCCAGACGTTTCGAGGTCTCGGCAGTGAGGATCGCCTTGCGCAGCTCATCGGTGAGCTTGCCCTGCACGTCGATGCTCTTGAGAATCATCTGTTTCCGGTCGGCAAGCTGGCGCATCTTCAGCAGCCGGGCCTGCACCGCGCGGATATGATCCTCATTCAATCCACCCGTCCGCTCCTTGCGATAGCGCGTGATGAACGGAATCGTGTTCCCTTCATCGAGCAAGCGCACCACGCTCTCGACCTGCACCTTGCGGATCTGCAAGTCCTGTGCGATGCGAGAGAGATCGATCTGCGGCGTGAATTCGGCTGGCGGCGGAGAAATCGATCCGGTCGTGACTTCCGGAAGGGAAGGTGCTTCCGGCTGGGTCGGCGGAGTCTGCATGGATTATTCGCTCCCAACCTTGATGGCGGGAAAAGGCCTGCGGGCGTGGAGTCATCAAGACTGCTACTCTAGCGCTGGTGCACGGCAGCGTCAAGGGAGCCAAAACCCGTTTTGACATCAGCTAAAAAAACGGGGACAGGACTTTTGAATCTTAGAAGTCCTGTCCCCATTTTTTTAGACATCACTGGCTCTCTTGAACTCCGCCCCGCCGCTCGTATCCTTCTTGGGTGCGGTGAACCATGGCCGCGCAAATGCAAAAGGAGATTTACGATGCGAAGACGGCCCAGGACCAAGGCGATGAAAAAGCACCGCATCCACAAGAAGGCAGAGCGAAAGCTGCGCAAAAAGCACGCACGCTTCGAGCTGATGGGCGGTCGCGTGAAGTAGTTAGGTGAGTCGTGAGTAGTCAACCGGATCGATCCACCACTCACCACTCACCCCACTCACCACTCCCTCCGAAAATCACGGCAGCGGCAAGTCCTTGAATTCGAACGTCACCGACGACTGCAACGTCGTCCACGCCTGGAAGTACAACTTCGCAGCAGTACCCGCGTTCGGCCCCACCGGCGGCGAGAGGTTCAACGTCAGGTTCATTTGCCCAGGACCGTTCCCGCCATAACTGCTTCCCGCGTGATTGAACTTGTGGCCGTCGGCGTCCTGAACCTCGATCCGTTGGTAAATCGCGTTCTGCCATGAATAGTCGTTGGGATTAGCCTTGTTGTCAGAGTTCGTGACCGTCATCTTGATTGAGACATTCCCGCCCGGATTTTCGGTAACGTCCTCAACGTTGATCTCGATGGTGCCTGCGGTGAACTTTTTGCCCTTCGCCTTCAGCACTTCGCTCGTCAGCAGCTCCTGCTTTTGAAACGTCACGAGCGTCACTGGGATGTTGCCCTTGATGTACTGCACCTTGCGTGACGAATCGCTGGGCACCACGAGGTTGAGCGAGGTCTGTGAGCAGAACATCCGGTAGCCTCCGTTGCGGTAGAAGCTGCGCGATACCAGGGGGTTGTTCGGGTTGCGCTCCGCGTCGTCGGGGTTCATCGACGCCTTGTTCTCATCGTACGCTGTCGTGACCATCCCCTGGCCGATGCTGATCATCGGCGTCTTCGGCTCGGCGAACAACATCAGGTTCATCGTCAAGTTCTGATTGCGGGTCGGAGATGGGTTCGAGCGCGGCACCGTGCCGAAGTCACTGTTCTTGATCAGTTGAAACCCTGTGGCCACGACACGGAACGGTCCATCGTAGCTTACGTACGGCACGCGGGCATCCTGCTGCTGCAACCGGACCACCTCTTCCTGGTACGACTGCTGAACCGTCAGGCCCGACTCTTCGCCGATCGCGTCGAGAACCTGCCAAAGCGGCTTCTTGTCGAGCTTGAACGAGAACGTTTGATTGGGGTTGTTGTTGAAGTACTCGTAGCGATAACCCGTTTGTTTGGTTAAGTCATCGAAGATCTGCTTGAGCGTCTGCTTCTCGGAGTTGAGGCTCACGATCTTCGGTGACAGCGCCGAACTGGTCTCGATTGACGGCACCATGTCAGCGAGGCGACGGCGGACTTCCAAGTCGGGATGGTCCATGGCCTTGCGTAGGGTCGGCAAGGCGTCGGCCCCGATCTCGACAATTCTCTTGGCAGCCTTCTCACGCACCGCGAACTCTTCATCACCAAGCTGCTCGATCAGCTTCTCAACTTCCTTCTGCAGCTCTGCATTGCTCGGTGTCTCCTTCTGCGGCGAATCCGCAAGAGTGGGCACCACGAAAAACGGAAGCACCAAAGCCGCAGCGAGGAGAATTCGCATGTTTTTGCCTCGGAAACGCAAGTGGGTTGGGCGAGCACGTTCATTGGGCGCGTCCTAAAAAACGGGGACCCCCGTTTTTTAGGACCTCATAATACTAGCATAGTATCCGAGGCAGACCTCGGCGAGGGCCTTCCCCCACTCATCGTGCAATCTGCGCCAGCGCCTCCTGCACGTCGACCATCCGAGCCGGACGGTCGTTCGCACTGAACGACAGGCAGCGATGGACAAGCTCACAAAGCTCAGCCGGCGCGTTCGGGTTGAAGTCCTGGATCGGTCGAAAAGCGAGCTTCCACGTCTGTGCGTCGATCAGGTTGCTGTCGCGCGCCGCCTTGAGCGCGTTGGGCGGCAAATGCCATGTCAGCATCCGGTACATCGTAGCGCCAAGATTGTAGATGTCCGTCCGCTCGTTCACCACCCGCTGTGAGACCTGCTCGGGCGCCATGTACTCCGGAGTGCCCTGCACCCGGCCCTTATCCTCGCCCTTGATCCAGGCCAGGCCGTAGTCGAGGATCTTCACCTCGCCGTCGCGGTCGTTGAGGATGATGTTGTTCGGCTTGACGTCCGCATGAAAAATCGAGCGGCGGTGCATGTGCACGAGGCCGGCCGCCACCTTTTCGAATACCTCCAAGAGCCGCGAAATCGGCAACTGCTGCAGCGTGTCCAGTGTCTTGCCCGGCACGTACTCTATCAACAAGTGGATCTTGCGGATGCGGAACAGCCAGTCGCGCTGGGCCTCGAGTGCGTAGATCTTCACCAGGTTCGGATGATCGAGCTTCTGCGCGACCGCAAACTCGTGCCGGGCTTGCTCGAGGAACTTGCGTTCGCCCGCGGACGCGATCTTGACCACCTTGAGAGCGTAGTGCCTGGCGTCGTCGGCACGGCGGACGTGCAGGATCGTGCTGTGCGCCCCGGACCCCAGCGTGCCCAGCACGTGAAACTTGCCGATCTCCATGAATATAAGGTATGACCGCGGCGCAGTCGGAGGAAAGATGTCGGGCGGGCCGGATCTTGAAAGTTTGACGCGCGATTACGGCCGGGAGATCTTCGGCCGCATCGCCACCGGCGGAACCTTCCCCTTCGGCCCCGCCTGGTGGGACGAGCGCCTGATGGAATGGACCATGGCCGACGAAGCCGTCAAGGTCCAGCTCTTCCGCTTCATCGACGTCCTGCCCATGCTCCACGACCCCGTCGAAATCGGCCGCCACCTGCGCGAATACTTCGGCGAGGTCAACGGCCGACTCTCCGGATGGATGCGACTCGGTTTGCGATTGATGCCGCAGCGCGGAACGGCCGCTGCACTTGTCGCCGCATTGGCCCATCGCTCGGCCGAGCGCCTGGCACGACGCTTCATCGCCGGCACCAACGTCGCCGAAGCTCTGCATACAATCGCCGGCCTTCGCCAGCGCAACCTTGGCTTCACCATCGACCTGCTCGGCGAGGCCGCCATCACCGAGTTGGAGTCCGACCGCTATCGCGACGAGTACCTATCCCTGATCGATGGCCTCTGCCCCGAAGTCAACGCCTGGCCCGAGATGCCGCTGATCGACCGCGACGATGTCGGCCCGATCCCGCGAGTCAACATCTCGGTCAAGTTCTCCTCCCTGTACAGCCAGTTTGACCCGATCGACCCTGAAGGCACAAGTCGCGCGGTGCTGAAGCGGTTGCGGCCCATCCTGCGGCTGGCACGGCACTACGGCGCCTTCGTCAACATTGACATGGAACAGCACTCGTTCAAGGACGTCACGCTCAAGATCTTCCGCGACGTCTTCGCCGACGACGAGTTCCGCGACTGGCCCGACGTCGGCATCGCCATTCAGGCCTATCTCAAGAACTGCCGGCAGGACGTGGAAGACCTGGCCCGCTGGGCGGAGAAGCGCGGCACGCCAGTGTGGGTCCGCCTCGTGAAAGGGGCCTACTGGGACTACGAAACCGTCATGGCCGCTCAGCAAGATTGGCCCGTCCCCGTCTTCGAGCACAAGTGGGAGACCGACCTCAACTACGAGCGCCTGACGCATTTCCTCCTGAAGAACCGCGCGGTGCTCCGCCCGGCGTTCGGCAGCCACAATGTCCGCAGCCTGGCACACGCACTCGCCACCGCCGACGCCTTCAACGTGCCACCCGCCTCATACGAATTCCAGATGCTCTACGGCATGGCCGACCCGATGAAGGACGTCCTCGTCGCCCTGGGCCGCCGCCTCCGCGTCTACACGCCCTACGGCCAGCTCCTCCCCGGCATGGCCTACCTCGTCCGCCGCCTGCTCGAGAACACCGCCAACGAGTCCTTCCTCCGCGCCAGCTTCACCGAACACGTCCCCGAGGACCGCTTGCTTATGAACCCGCAGCTACTTCATCCCGTGGATGGAAAACACAGGTCAGAGGTCAGAAGTCAGAGGTCAGATGACGGCGCATTCCGCAATGAACCGGTCACCGATTTCAGCCGCGAGGATGCTCGCCGCGCCATGCAGACGGCCCTGCAGCAGGTCAAGGGACAGCTCGGACGCACATATCCGCTTGTGATTGGCGGCAAGAGAATCGAGACCACGAGCACCATCGACTCGCTCAACCCTTCACGGATAACCGAGATCGTCGGCCGCTGCGGTCGCGCCACCGTCGCCCACGCCGAGCAAGCCATCGCCGCTGCGAAGGCGGCATTTCACGATTGGTGGGCCACGCCACCAAGCAGCCGCGCCGCCGTCCTGCAGCGCGCCGCCGCCATCATGCGCCGCCGACGTTTCGAGCTGTCCGCCTGGGAAGTCTACGAGTGCGCCAAGCAGTGGCGCGAGGCCGACGCCGACGTCGCCGAGGCCATCGACTTCTGCGAGTACTACGCCCACGAAATGCTGCGCCTGGCAAGCTTGCCACACGTGAACGTGCCCGGCGAGGACAACGCCTTCGTCTACGAACCGCGCGGCGTGACCGTCGTCATCGCTCCCTGGAACTTTCCGCTCGCCATCCTCTGCGGCATGACGACCGCGTCCCTGGTAACCGGCAACACCGTGATCATGAAGCCCGCCGAGCAATCCGCCGTCGTCGGCGCCAAGCTGATGGAGATCCTGCAAGAAGCAGGCGCGCCCCCCGGCACCGTCAACTACCTCAGCGGCATCGGTGAGGAGATTGGCCCGACGCTCACCGGGCATACCGACGTCGCCATGGTCGCCTTCACCGGCTCGCGCGGCGTCGGGCTGCTCATCAATCGCGAAGCCGCCGTCACGCCCCCCAACCAGGACCACGTCAAGCGCGTCATCGCCGAGATGGGCGGCAAGAACGCCATCATCGTCGACGACGACGCGGACCTCGACGAAGCCGTCAACGGCGTCGTCGGCAGCGCCTTCGGCTACCAGGGCCAGAAGTGCTCCGCATGTTCGCGGGCCATCGTCATGGAACGACTTTACGACACGTTCCTCGCGCGGCTCGTCGAGGCCACGCGCAGTCTCACCATCGCCCCTGCCGAGGAGCCCGGCTGTGCCGTCAGCGCCGTCATCGACGCCGACGCCCGCGATCGCGTTCTGCGCTACATCGAGAAAGGCAAGAGCGAGGCACGGCTCGCCTACGCGGGTGACCCGGGGCCGCTCGCGGCGCAAGGCTACTTCGTCGCGCCTCACGTCTTCGCAGATGTGAACCCGCAAGCCGTCATTGCCCAGGAAGAGATCTTCGGCCCCGTCCTCGCCGTCCTCAAGGCCCGCGACCTGAACCACGCCCTGGAGATCGCCAACGGCACGCCCTACGCACTAACCGGCGGCATCTACTCACGCAGCCCCCAAAACATCGCCCGCGCCAAACGCGAGTTCCAGGTCGGCAACCTGTACATCAACCGCAAGATCACCGGAGCCCTCGTCCAGCGCCAGCCCTTCGGCGGCTTCAAGATGTCCGGCATCGGCACCAAGGCCGGCGGACCCGACTACCTTCTCCAGTTCCTCATCCCCCGCACCATCACCGAAAACACCATGCGCCGCGGCTTCGCCCCCGCCGTATCATAGGGGAAACTGCTCGTTCCCACGCTCCGCGTGGGAACGCACGCCCCCGACGCTCTGCGTCACATTGGAAGGAATGACAAATGCGATCCCATCTGCTGTGCCTCTTCCTGGTCTTAGTCCCCTGCACCCCGCTCCGCGCCGATCCGCCCACCGAGTTCAAGGGCCACACCGACAAGGTCTACAGCCTCGCCTTCAACCCCGACGGCAACGTCCTGGCGACGGCAGGCTTCGATAACAACGTCAAGATCTGGGACTTCGCCACCGGCAAGGAACAGTTCAATCTCGCCGGCCACACCGCTCCCGTCTACTGCGTCGCCTTTAGTCCCGACGGCAAGCTGCTCGCCTCCTCAAGCGCCGACATGACCATCCGCTTCTGGAATGTCGCCGACGGCAAGTTCCTCCGCGAGGCCAAGGGACACACCGGCATCGTCGACTGCATCGCCTTCAGCCCCGACGGCAAGCTCCTTGCCTCCGGCAGCGCCGACAAGAGCGTCCGCCTTTGGAACCCCGAAGACGGCAAGGAAGTCAAGAACCTCGGCTCACACGCCGGCACGGTACACACGATCGCCTTCAGCCCCGACGGCAAGCTCCTCGCCAGCGGCGGCGGCGACAAGGACAACGTCATCAAGATCTGGGACGTGCCCGGCCAGAAAGAGCTGAAGACGCTCAACCACGGCGAGAAGACGACCGCCCACGACGACGTCATCACCGGCGTCGTCTTCCTCCCCGACAACAACACCCTCGTCTCCGTCGGCATGGACCGCGTCCTGCGCGTCTGGAACGTCGGCACCGGCATGGAGACCAAGAAGACCGAGCCCACCAAGGACTGGATCTACGGCGTCACGCTGTCGCGCGACGGCAAAAGTATCGCCACCATCGGCTACGCCGGCACGATCAACGTCTGGAACCTCGACGAAGGCAAACCGAGCTTCACCCACAAGCGCGAAAAGAAGGTCGCCTACTGCATCGCCTTCTCACCGGACGGCAAGTACCTCGTCACCGGCCACGACGACCATAACTGCTACGTGACGCCGCTGGAACCGCCGAAATGACATGCGCGCATGACATGCGCGGATACACACACTGCCACCCCGCCCGCCAATCACACGCCGCTTGCGGGTTAGCGCCCCCGACAACGCCCCAAATGACATGCGCCCCAGCACCAGCGCATCCCATTGTTCTACCCACGAGCCTATGTTTCCCGAGCAAAATGACATGCGCGGATAACATGCGCGACTACCCACACACACAGCATCCCCGCCCGCCAATCACAGGCACCCTGCGGCTTGGCGGATACACATGGGACCTTTTTCGAAAAATTTCCGAACCTGCTCAACCTGCAAACGACATTACTGTCCCATCGAGCGCGGGTATTTCAACCCGCTCCCCGCCCCGCATCGCCGATTCATGCGCACAGATCCCCACCATCGTCCAGTTCGCCGACGTCGCTGCATCCGGAAACGCCGGCCGCTCCCCGCGAATCGCGCAAAGGAACGCATGCGCCAAGTGCGGATGTGATCCACCATGTCCGCCACCCTGGATGAACGAGAGGTGCTCCGCATCCTGAACTGCCGCCGGCTGCGTGAACTTCCGAATCGACTCCGGCAGCAGCCTGGCGAAGTCCGGCACCTTCACCCGCTTAGGAATCTGCGGCTCCGGCAGTCCCCTGGTGTGAATGACCGGTTCCTCATTCTCCACCTGCTGCCACTCGAACGACTTCTTGCTGCCGGTCGCATCGAAGCTCTCCCGATACTGCCGCGCCGTATCGAACAGGCTCCGCGTCACCTCGGCGACAACGTCCGAGCCCCGAATCTTGAACGTTGCCGTCTCGATCGCGAAAGGACTGTTATAGCGCTTGATCAACTCTTCACGAATGCGCCCCGAGCCATGACACACCACACTCTCGGCATGCGCCGGCTCGTCCGGCTTCGACAGAATCGCCAGGCAAGGGCTGGCGCAATGCGTCGCATACCACATCGGCGGCAGCCCGGGCCAGTAGTTCGGCCAACCGTCCATATCCTGCTGATGGCTGCCACGCAAGAACTGCAAGCGCCCCAGCTCCCCCTTGTCGTAAAGCTCCTTCACAAACAAGTACTCCCGGCTGTACACGACCGTCTCCATCATCATGTAAGTCTTGCCCGTCTGCCGCTGCAAATCAACGATCTGCCGGCACTCCTTGACGCTCGTCCCCATCGGCACCGTACACGCCACATGCTTCCCCGCCTTCAGCGCCGCGATGCTCTGCGGCGCATGATCCGGGATCGGCGAATTGATGTGCACCGCATCCACGTTCGGATCCTGCAACAGCTTGTTGAAGTCGGTGTGGCGCGCCTTGACGCCAAAACGGTCACCACATTCATGAAGCTGCTTCTCTGACCGCCGGCAAACCGCATACATCTCCGCGTGCGGGTGCGCCTGATAGATCGGAATGAACTCCGCTCCAAACCCCAGCCCAACAATAGCCACGCGAATCTTGCGGTCCTTGATCACGGTGCGGTCCTCGATGATGTGGATGGATTCGTGCAGAATGATTGACTAGGCCGCCCCCCGCCTCACGGCAAGAGCCGTTTATTGAGTGTCACGAAAGCAATGTCACTAAACCAGCGATCAGCGTCCATCTTCTCCCCTCTCCCCCCGTACTCGGGGGGAGAGGGCCAGGGTGAGGGGGGACAGCGCGCCCCGTAGAATCAGAGTGATTCTGCATGAAGCCCGACGCGCCAGCGAGGGTTTTAACTATTCGTCTTGCCTGGACGCCCCGACCCACTCAGGCAACGCCTCCTCAAGCTCCTCGGCAAATTTGCTCCTCGGCCACACCGGATCGCACCCCGCCTCGCGAGCCGCCTTCAACGTCGCCACATCGACATGCGAGCCAAATCCCACCACGCGCGGCACCGCCGAGAGCTGACGCATACTTGCAATCAAAGCGCCAATATCCAATCCAGGATTGCTCAAATCCACAATGACACAGCCGGGGACTTCTTGCTTCACCAACGCCTCAAGCGCTTGAACATTCCGCGCCGTCCTGAGCGATATGCCCTGACTCCGCGCCGCCCCCGAGACGCGACTCGTGAACAACAGGTCATCACAAAGCAAAACCACCAAGTTCGCCACCATGACACTCACCACTAACCACTCACAAAGCCTCACTCCAGCCGACCCAGGTCACGATAATGGCGCAGAATGAGCCAGAGGCGCCCGTCCATGCGCACCCGCTGCTGGCCGAGCGAACACGCCTGCTCATGGTCCAAGAGACAAATCTCGATATCCTCCGACCCATCGAGCTGCTGCTTGCCGCCTTCAGTCCTGCGAGCATCCACGAAGGCAATCGACGCCGCCTCATCAGTCAGCCCCGACGACGAATGAAGCGGCGGACTCACCTCGCGGATCTTTACCAGCTCCAGGCCCGTCTCCTCCAGCAGCTCCCGGCGTATGGTCTCCTCAATCGCCTCCCCATCCTCAATCAAACCCGCCGGCAGCTCATAGACATAATCGCCAATCGGCACCCGATAATGCTTGAGCGCCACCAACCGCGCCGGTTGCCCCGGGTCGCGCAGAATCGGCACAATGATGACCGCCTCCGCACCCAGCTCATTCTTCCGCGGATCCGCCCGACGCGAAGCGAACACCCAGCGCCCGGTATGGTTGTTGTGCTTGTAGGCAGCCGCAAATAGATTCAACCACTCCTCATGCGTAAGCTTGTCAATCTTGAGGATGTCCATCCGTGTAGTATACGGCAGCGCTACTTCGGCGCCTTGGCGGCGGCGGTCCAGACGACCGAACCATACCTCCCCATAGCTCCGCCACCGCCTCCCCCGAACACCGACCCCCACCGGCTTGTCGGTGGGTGAAGAAGTTCTGCAGTTAGAAACCCGGCGACACACCAAAACGAGCTTGCTCGTGGGTGAAGAAGTTCGCCGCTCGGGCACCCTGCTGACCAGAGGGTCACCAGGTGTGAGAGGGTCACTTCCCAGAAAGCATGTGACCCTCTCACGTCACTCCGTAAGTCCTTCTCTGCAAATGACTTGCAATCAACACGCGAGTGAGAGGGTCACATGGTCGCGCATCGTGCCCCCGACGGCCCGCTCCCTCTTTTTGACCCGGAGCCAGCGCCGACGGCGCGCAGCAATCCAGGATTCCGCAAGAAACTTCCCGAACCTCCCGCGCCGCCAACCGACATTATCGCCCAAAGACCGCCACGAAAACACTACCCTTGTGGCATTCTTACAATCTGCTGCAATTGCCGCGAATCACAGCCTTTGCTCCCCCTCACCTAGGTAAGGCCGCCACCAAATCCTGGACGATACCCCTCCCCACCAGGCTATGCCCACGTCTCGGGGATCACTCGCAGGTTTTGGTCGGCGCAGCCGGGCCACTCGATCTTTGCAGTCGCTGCTCGGGGCACATCGGCAACGACTTTATCACACACAGACGACCCCCATCCGCTTGCCGCATGGGTGAGCCAGTTCGTCCGCTAGAAATGGAGAATCCAAAAAGTCCGCCCCCAACCCGCTTGCCGGGTTGGAGGCAAAATTTACCGCCGCTGGACTCCTTGTGTTCCGGCAAAGGGTCCTGAGTCCTGACCCATTTTTCGGACTGAGTTTATGGGTTTTCTGCGCCTGTATGCGCCAAGACTACCCACACGAAATAACGTTTAGGTTTAGGCGCGAGCCTTGGCGAACGCTGATAGCGCGCTGGGGCTTGGCGCAACGGTCCCCTCCTTGGTGGCCTACTTTTCCTCCTTCTCTTCGTCCAGCTTCAAGATGGACACCTCGCCAAGGTGCAGCCGAGACAGATAGCCGCCTATGCAGAATTTCTCATTGGCCGCCAAGGGTTTATCGTCCTTGTGCGTGAGGAGAACTTCGCCGTCCTGGGCGATGGTAATTGTGCCACCCTGCCGCGTGATGACCAGCACATGCGCATCGTCGTCATTACCCTTGTTTGGATTCTGCACGACATCGCCGTTTTTGTACAACAGCGTGACTGAGCGGGCGTGCTGGAAAAGATTGCCCTTGTGCTCAATGATGTCGGTCGTGGTATCCGAGGTGGCGAAGCGAACGCACAGCATACGCAGGATGCTGAGCTGGCTTTCGTAGACGACCTGATTGCCCTTCATGAACTCGATCTGGTAAGGAATGACGATCTGAAAATTTTCCGGCAGCTTCTCTTTGCTGGCCAGCCAGTAGGTACCGCCGTTGCCATCCAGCACTAGACAGTCCTTTTCTTCCTTTACAGTCCCCTTGACGACCTCCCAACTCTTTTCTTTCGGCGCGATGCCGGCGGGAGTCGGTAGCTTTTTCGGATCCAGCGGTCCGGGCTCGGGGTTGACCTTTTCTGCCAGGTCTCGTGCTTTGGCCTCGGCATCCTTGCATTCGTTCAAATAGAGTGCATACCCCATCTTGTTGGAATCGGTCTTCTTGAGGGTAATGATGCCGGCAACCTCACCCTTGTTGTTTAGCAGCGGTCCTCCGGAACTGCCCGGATTGACCGCGGCGTCGGTTTGATAATAGTTCCGCTCATCGAGCCGAACTTTCGTGGCGGATACGGTGCCCTTGGTAAAGGTGAGCACAGGAAGATTGTCTTTGATGTGAGGATAGCCGATCGCGGCCACATCGTCGCCGAGGCCGAGCTTGTCCTGGACCACGCTGAGCGGCTTGAAATCGCCGTAGTCCTTGTTGGCGGCAATCTTCAGGACCGCGAAATCCAGGTTGTCCTTCGCGTCCGGCGCATAGACCAGCTCCGCACGGAAGTAATCGAGCTCGTCCGGATCCTTCGCGGAGGGCACACCAACCAACAGGATGGTGCCCTTGACGACCGTGTCGGCGGACTTTACGACGTGCCGATTCGTGTAGACGAGACCGTCCTTGGACACGAGAAAGCCAGAACCCACTGCCGGCCCAATACCAGGGGTAATGCGCTTGATAAAGACAACGCCTTTGCGGTTTTCGGACAGTTTGAAATTAGCGTCTGCCTGCAGGAGTCCATTGCCGGCCAGCAGCATAAGCAATCCCGCGGCAGTCGCCACCCTCAGGAAATGGCACGATGGAACGGCAAGTCTGACGTTTGATGCTAGCTGCATGAGGTTCCCCCACGGAAAAGTGAAAGCACGACAAGACGACGCTTGGTCCCTTGCAGTACGAGTCTATCGGTTCGCTAGCCCACCGTCCACGAGGCCACCCAGCGCGCCGGACGGCGCCAAGGTCGCCGATTATTTCTTGGCTTTCGCAACGGGAGTCCAGAATATGCCGCCGGCCGCGCACATTACGC
>Ga0206956_1021_pt1 | contig 60709 bp, 53 predicted proteins | sample Alteio_BWOrgHeat_35_FD_153252 | JGI IMG/M metagenome (GOLD analysis project Ga0206956, IMG submission 153252) | Enriched cells from forest soil in Barre Woods Harvard Forest LTER site, Petersham, Massachusetts, United States -... | ecosystem: Environmental > Terrestrial > Soil > Temperate forest >...
GTGAAGAATGACATGAAGATCGCCCAAGAAGAGATTTTTGGCCCGGTTCTGGCGACCTTGAGCTTTGACGATGTAGATCAGGTGATTGCGCAAGCGAACAATAATCCATATGGCCTCGCGGCCGCAGTTTGGACCCGTGATGTAAAGAAAGCACATTTGGTTTCGCGGCAACTTAAAGCCGGAACGGTTTGGATTAACACCTACGGTCTGATGGATGCATCTCTGCCCTTCGGCGGTTATAAGAGCTCGGGTTTCGGTCGCGAGTTGGGCGTGCACGCCATTGAACATTACACCGAAGTAAAAACCGTTTGGCTAAACATGGCGTAGAGACGTTGCCAGCAACGTTGTCTACAGTCGAAACATTATTAATCGGATTTAAAGAGGTCTTATGCCAGGTAAAGTCGCAAAAATCGGAACGTTCAGTGATTGGGTCGGTTTGTTTGATGATTGGCGAAAAGATATCGGCGTCAATCATGACGAGATTGCCAACTTCAAATTCGATACGCTTTACGGTGCGATCGAGACCGATGAAATCCAATTCGGCGCCTTTAAGGGCCGGCGCAAGTGGGAAAACCTGCGTCAGGTGCCTACGCAGCAGATGCGTGACGCTCTTATCAACTTGATCATCTATCAAGGCGACACCGAGTTTGCCAGCGTCGAGCAGCAGCGGAATTTATTTGAGAGTGCTCCTACTGACTGGGATCGCAGGGCGATCACTCGGGTAATGATCGAAGAAATGCGTCATGGCTGGCAGATGTGCGCGCTCCTGGTCGAGCACTTCGGGTATTCGGGAAAAGTCGAGGCCCAGAAGATGCTGGAACGTCGCGCCTTCGACAACAAGCGCCTCTTGGGCGCCTTCAACGTCGACGTCGACAACTGGATGGATTTCTTCACTTACACCGATTTCGTTGATCGCGACGGCAAGTTTCAATTGCAAATGTTGAAGTACTCCGCCTTTGCCCCGCTGGGACGTTCGATGTCTTACATGTTGCGCGAAGAAGCTTTTCACATGGGCACGGGCAATGACGGCCTTCGCCGCATCGTAGAAGCAGGCGTGATTCCGGCCTGGTTGATTCAGAAGTATCTCAACAAGTGGATTTCCAGTTCGTACGATTTGTTCGGGACCGACAATTCTTCCTCGGCCCACTGGGCCTATGTCTGGGGTGTTAAAGGCCGCTACGACGAACCCAAGAATCCGCAAGAAGCAAAAGTCGATGAGTTGAACGATTACAACCGGCATTTGTATCGCGATGAGGTTGCGGGACTGATCGAACGATTCAATAACGTGCTCAAGCCAGGGGAGCCTAAGCTATACGCTCCGAACATCAAGTTCAATCGCAACATCGGCCGCTGGGCTGGGCAAAAATTCCATGCCCAGACCGGCGAACCCATCGACGACAAGCACTATGACGAACACGTAAAAGAATACATGCCGACGGCCGATGATAAAAAGCTATTGCTGGATATCATCGCCAACGAGAAGAAATGGATTGCGCCGAAGGAAGGTGCGCGCGATCCGCTTTCGTCGATCGGCGAAGTTCGCAAATCGGCGATCAACTTGTAAGCCCGACGATCATGGAAGACCCGGTAGAGACAGCCGCCCTCGGCCGTCGAGCGGTGTAGCTCTTAAGAATTGCCTGTGACGACTGCGACTGACATTCCGAAGAAGCCGAGCGCGATCAGCAGCCGCTACTCTATGGGCGAGTTGATGGTCGCTACTGCTGCCCGCGAAATCCGCGATGGGGAAATCGTCTTCGTCGGCATGAGGCTCCCCTTGATTGCGTTCGTGGTTGCAAAGAAGACTCACGCCCCCAGCGCAATCGGTCTATTTGAAAATGGCGTCATTCGCACCACGCCTGCGCCCGAGTTGATCTACACCATGGCAGATCCGCCCAACATCTTAGGCGCAACGCAGTGCCTGGACATGCTCGGCGTGATGAGCTTGCTGCAATCCGGCCGTGTCCATCTGGGATTTCTTGGAGCTGCCCAGGTCGATCGCTTCGGCAATCTGAACTCCACCGAAATAAAAGGACCTAAAGGAACCACGCGGTTGCCGGGTTCCGGCGGCGCTTGCGACATCGCATCGCTGGCCCATCGTTTTGTGGTTCTATTGGAACACACCAAACATCGTTTGCCCGAGCGCGTTTCATATGTGACCAGCCCCGGCAACGGCGATGGTCCGGGATGGCGTAAGCGCGTGGGCCTGTCGCGGGGTGGGCCATCCGCGGTGATCACCACCAAGGCCGTGTTGCGTTTTGGTGAAGATGGAGAAGCATATCTAGCTTCTGTGCATCCCGGAATCGAAGTCGAGGATGTGCTCGGTAATACCGGCTGGGGATTGCGTCTGGGCGATGAAGTAGCACAGACGCCCGAGCCGACAGCGGAAGAGTTAAAAGCGATTCGCAAATACGACAAAGACGGATTCTGGACGCGATGACGACGCAATCACCCACGAGGTTTTCCCGAATCTCTTTTTACATGGAGCCGCCGCTCGCCCGCATTGTTCTAAACAATCCTCCGGTCAATGTGATCGATATCCCGATAATGAACGAGCTGGCTGAGGCGTTGAACGAGATCGAAATGCGGCCCGATATCGCAATTTTGATTGTTAGCGGTTCTCAAAGAGCCTTCTCAGCCGGGGTTGACGTAGCGGCCCACACTCCGGACAAGGTTGAGCAAATGCTCAATAAGTTTCACGGCGTCATCCGGGCATTAGTTGGTTCAAAAAAAGTGAGCATTGCCGCTGTGCATGGAATTTGCCTGGGCGGCGGCGCCGAGTTGGCCATGGTTTGCGATCTGGCATACACCTCCGAGCTGGCCACTTGGGGATTTCCCGAGATCAAGCTGGGATGTTATCCGCCCGTCGCTGTCACTGCGCTGGCTGCGCTCGTAGGACAAAAGCACGCAGCCGATCTTGTGCTCACCGGGCGCTCCATCACTGGCAGGGAGGCGGCCAGTATCGGCTTAGCGAACTCCGTGGTTCCTGAAGTCGACCTCGAACATGTCGTCCAAGATACCGTTCATCATCTTTCGCAGCTTAGCCCGGCCGCGCTGGCCATTACCAAGAAAGCGATCTACGCCTGGGATGCGATTCATTTCGACAAAGGCCTCGCACGAGCGGAGAAGACTTATCTTGACGACCTGATGCGGACCGAAGACACGCGAGAGGGGATTAACGCTTTTCTTGAAAAGCGCCCGCCAGTATGGAAGGGCAGATAGATGTCTAAGCTCCTAAGCATGCGCCAAGCGATTGGCGAGTTTGTGCCGGATGGTGCCTCGGTCGCGCTCGGCCTTCAGATGGAGCAGATGATTCCTTTCGCTGCGGGGCACGAGATCATTCGTCAAAAGAAACGTGGTCTCACTCTTATCGGACCGATCTCGGACATTCTCTTTGACCAGATCATTGCTGGAGGTTGCGTCGAGCAGGTCATCGCTGCCTGGGTTGGAAACGTGATGATGGGCTCCGCCTACAACTTTCGCCGCGCCGTCGAGCAAGACGGAATGAAGGTTTTCAACATGACTAACTTTACCGTGGCTCTCGCGCTGCAGGCGGGCGCCATGGGTGTGCCATTCCTGCCGACCAGAACTGCGCTCGGCAGCGATGTTGCGAAGGGAAATCATTTCTTCTATCAGGTCTTTTCGCCTTTCGAGCCGAAAGAATCGATGCACGCCGTCCGCGCGCTGAATCCCGATGTCACCATCGTTCATGTACAGCGGGCCGACTGCGAAGGCAATGCCCATTGCTGGGGCAATTTCGGGGTCATGATCGAAGGAGTTCGTGCCGCCAAGCGTGTGATCGTAGTTGCGGAGGAAATCGTCGAGCCCGAAGTAATTGCCAGCGATCCCAATCGCACTGTGATTCCGGCCTTTCTTGTAAATGCCGTGGTCGAGTGTCGTTACGGTGCGCATCCCTCGCCTGTCCAGGGATATTACAAACGCGACGACGCATTCTTTCGCCAATACCACGAGCAGACCAAAACAAAAGCCGACAGCGATGCATGGCTCGATCGCTGGGTATACAGCACGGGTGATCGACGTGCCTATATGAATCAACTGGGCGCGTGCCGCGTGGAAGACTTAAGCGTGAAGCAGCATGCGTATGCCGCGCAGACCGATTTTGGTTATTGAAAGGAAGCAGTTAGCGATTGGCACTTAGCAATTAGTCGTTCAAAAACTAACGGGCCAAGTGCTAACTGCTATCGGAGAAATGAAAAAGGAACTCATCGAACTTCGCGTCAACGGCCGCTCGCACGAACTGGCATTCGAGTCCAGCAAGCTGCTGCTCGATGTGTTGCGTCAGGATCTCGATCTCACCGGATCCAAGCGCGGCTGTGACGATTCCTCCTGCGGCGCCTGCACCGTCCTGGTGGACGGCATTCCGATGATGTCGTGCACCCTGCTTGCCGCCAGTTGCGAGGGACAAGAAATCACGACGGTCGAGGGTGTGAGCGAGCATGGAAGCCTGGCCGCCATTCAGAAAGCCTATGGCGACTGGGGCGGAGCGCAGTGCGGCTATTGCACTCCGGGATTCATCATGACTGTTAAACGTCTATTGTCCGAGAATCCGGAGCCGACGGAACAAGATATTCGCGGTGCGCTCAGCGGAAACCTTTGCCGCTGCACCGGCTACAGCCAGATGTATCAGGCCATCAAGGCCGCGATCGACGCCGAGCAAAAAGGAATGGCGGCAGCGAAATGAGGAATCCGTAGTGGCGAAGGACCAACGAGCGCTGATCAACGGAGTAACGACGAACGGCTTTTCCATCATCGGCAAACCCACCGCCATGGTCGACGCAGCCGGCAAGACCACGGGCGCCGGCAAATACACCGACGACCTCACCCTGCCCGGAATGCTTGTGGGCAGAATCTTGCATTCGCCCTACCCTCACGCCCGCATCAAGCGCATCGACACTAGCCGCGCCGAGAAGTTGGAAGGCATAGTTACGGTGGTCGTCGGCAAAGACGCGCCCAATCCGTACGGCATTCTTCCCGTCGGACATGACGAGTACGCGCTCGCTCTCGATAAAGTTCGCTACGTCGGCGACAACGTTGCCTGCGTCGCTGCGGTTGACGAAGCCACAGCGGATCAGGCGCTCGAATTGATTGATGTCGAATACGAAGTTCTACCCGCCTATTTTGATCCTGAAGATTCGATGATGGCGGAGACCAACCTCATCCACGACAACAAGCCGCACAACCTCGAAAAGGACTATCACCACGTATTCGGAGATCCCGAAAAGGGTTTTGCCGAAGCGGACGAGGTAGCCGAAGCACGCTTTATCGCCAACGAAGTTACCCACGCGGCCATGGAGCCGCATTCGACGCTGGCTGCATTCGAGATCGACCCTCACACCGGTAACCGCGGGCGACTGACGGTTCAGTCGTCAACTCAGGTTCCTTATTATCTGCAACACAAGCTGTCGCTGGTGCTCGAAATGCCGATGGCGCAGATTCGCGTCATCAAGCCGCTGGTAGGCGGTGGGTTCGGCGGAAAGAGCGAAGTCATCCCGCTGGAAATTATCGCTGCGATTGCCGCGCGAAAAGCCCTCGCTCCGGTCAAGATCACCTACACGCGCGAAGAAGTTTTCTGGGCGCATCGCGGCCGCCCCCGCACGATTATCGATCTGAAAACGGGAATCACAAATGACGGCCGCATTACTGCTGTCAAAGCGCGCGTCGTCCAGGATGGCGGAGCCTATTGCTCCTACGGCGTCGTGACTATTCTTTATTCCGGCGCGCTGCTGGGCGCGCTCTACGACATTCCCAACATTCAATATGACGGCTATCGCGTTCTGACCAACAAGCCGGTCTGTGGAGCAATGCGTGGTCACGGCACTGTCAACGTCCGTTTTGCTTTCGAGTCGCAACTGGACGAACTCGCCGCCAAGATCGGAATGGATCCCGCGGAGATTCGCCAGCGCAATCTGCTCCAACCGCCCTGCATCACGGTGAACGGCTTGCGCGTTCAGAGCTACGGATTGCCGGAATGTATCGAAGAAACAGTCGAGCGCTCGGGCTGGAAACAACGCAAGGGCAAGCTCCCCAAAGGCCGCGGCCTGGGAATTGCGTGTAGCCACTACGTAAGCGGAGCAGCAAACTCGATCATCCGCTCTGACATGCCCCACTCCACGGTGAACATCAAAATTGATCGTGACGGTGGAGTCGTCGTGTACACCGGCGCCTCGGAAATCGGCCAGGGCTCGGATACGATGACGGCTCAAATCGCCGCTGAAGTATTGGGCTGCACTCTCGGGCGGATCAGAATTATCGCCGCCGACACTGACCTGACGCCAATCGATATCGGCTCGTATTCCAGTCGCGTGACTTTCATGGCTGGCAATGCCACATTGCGCGCCGCGAACGATGTGAAGACGCGAATTGCCCTCGCGGCTGCTCGCAAGATGAACTGCACGCCGGAAGATTTGATTTTCCGTGATGACCTTGTCTACAAGCAGGGAAGCGCTCCGCCGGCCATTACCAAGACCGCTGATGATGACGTCACCCAGTCTGGTGCCTCGGTCAGTGGCCGCGTCGAAGGACAAATCCTGCGCGGCTCTTTGCAGCAAAAACGCAAAGAAGAAGGTCCGAAGGATTGGATGACCTTCGAAGAAGCAGTCGTCGCCGCCATTGACTTCCACGGTGCTCTTACGGGAACGGGTTCGTACGCCCCGCCGCCAGATGCGCGTGGTGGCAAACACAAGGGCGCGGGCGTCGGGCCTTCGCCAGCATATTCCTACTCCGCCCAGGTTGCCGAAGTGAGCGTCGACGAAGAAACGGGCGAAGTCACCGTTCACAAAGTCTGGGCCGCGCACGACTGCGGCCGCGCGTTGAATCCGGTCTCCGTCGAAGGTCAGATCATCGGTTCCGTGTGGATGGGCATGGGCCAGGCGCTCACCGAGGAAATGATTTGGAAAGATGGCATGCTGATGAATCCCGGCCTGCTCGAATACCGTAGCCCATCGTCGGTAGAATCGCCAGAGATTGAACCGATTATCGTCGAGAGCATCGACCCCGAAGGCCCCTTCGGGGCGAAGGAGTGCAGCGAAGGCTCGCTGGCAGCAACCATTCCGGCAATCGCCAACGCGATCTATGACGCCGTCGGAGTGCGCCTGCACGAGTCTCCATTTACTCCAGAGCGCGTGCTCTCTGCGCTGCGCGCGAAGAGAAATGCGAAGTACATCAACCTCACCGAAGGCATCGATCCCACCTCACCAACAAACTTTCGAGAGCATGGCGGATCGCTGTGGTATCGGGGCAAGGGACCGAAGCGGCATCCTTTGGATCCATCGCGCAGCGAAACAACTGCGCAAGCGGGAGGTGACGATTGAGTCTCCCGCAATTCAAACTGCTGCGCCCGCGGACACTAGACGACGCCCGATCGCTCCTGGCAAAGCACAGCAACGCCCGAATCGTGGCTGGAGGCACCGACCTCATTCCCTCCATGCGGCAGAAGTTGTTCGAGCCGCTGTATGTGCTGGATATTCGCAGGATCGCGGAACTGAAAGGCATTCGACAGCAGGGAAGTGGGGTCGAGATCGGAGCTCTGACATCGCTAACGACCATCGAGCACTCCGATCTGCTGCGGCGTCGCTATCCAGTGCTAACCGAAGCCGCCGCGACGGTCGCGTCTCCTCTCCTTCGCAATATGGGTACGATTGGCGGAAACATTTGCCTCGACACGCGCTGCCTCTGGTATAACCAGTCACTCACCTGGCGCAAGGGCTGCGGCTTCTGCATCAAGAAAGACGGAGACTTATGCCACGTTGCCCCCGGTGGAAGCAAGTGCTGGGCCGCGTTTTCCGGCGACACTCCTCCGGCATTGCTGTGTTTGAATGCCGAAATTGAAATCGCCAATGCCGACGGTCTGAAGCGCATGCCAATTCGCGACTTCTATACAAACGATGGTGTGGCGTATCGCAACTTGCAGCCCAACGAACTCGTCACGCGAGTGTTTCTGCCCGAATCATCGGCAGACTATCGCGGTGTGTATCGCAAGCTTCGAGTCCGAGGATCAATCGATTATCCGCTGGCCGGAATTGCCGTCGTGATGAAGCGTTCGAACGGCCACATCGCCGATGCGCGAGTTGCGGTTACGGCCGTCAATCCCGCGCCGCTTCTGGTTAAGGGAGCGAGCGAGTTGCTCGCCGGAAAAGTCGTCGATGAAGCCCTGGCGGAAGCAGTGGGCAACCTTGCAGCTAAAACGGCAAAACCGCTGACGACCTCGGCCTTGACGCCAGAGTACCGGAGAGAAATGATCCGCGTATTTACCAAGCGGGCGGTGCTGGCAGCAGCCAGCAATTAGTCAGCGCGAACCAAAAAGGTGCCCCATCTTTTCTTTTTTGGTCTTCAGGTAGTCTTCGGCATGGCTGCTGGGCGTTACCTCGCAAGGCACGCGCTCAACCACTTCGATTCCGTCGCGCTCCAGCGCCGCAACTTTGTCGGGATTGTTTGACAGCAACCGTACTTTTGACACGCCCAGTGCTCGCAGAATTCCCGACGGCATAGCGAAGGCACGAAGATCAGCCTCGAATCCGAGGCGTTCATTCGCTTCCACCGTATCGAGGCCTGCATCCTGCAACTCGTACGCCTGCAACTTCGCCATCAGGCCAATGCCGCGTCCCTCCTGCTGTTCGTAGATGAGCACGCCTGCTCCTTGCTCGGCGATCATAGCCAGCGCCATCTCCAGTTGCTGACGGCAATCGCAGCGCAGCGAGCCGAAAACATCCCCCGTCAGGCATTGCGAATGGATGCGAACCAGCGGGGGCTCTGAATGCACGTCGCCCATCACCAGGGCCACCGCTTCTTCCTTGCGCATCTTGTCTTTTGGAGAATTCGTGCCTTCGCCAAACTCGCCCTGGAACCCGAAGATGCGGAACTTACCCCAGCGAGTAGGGAACTCCGCGGACGCAACCTGCTGCACTGAGTGAGAACTCACAACGATATTATAACGGCACGCAAATGCCGGACCCCGATTCGCCTCGGGCAAAAGGTCGAGAAGCTCCCAGGGTCCACATGTTTTGACAATCTCTTGACACGCCAGTGACAGTCCCGTGACAGGTCCCTGTCCTCCGGGAGTTACCGTTGCCGACCGGGACCCTTCGCCCTTTCTCTCGTCGCCCGGGCGATCAAACTAATTGGGAGGAAAGTGTTATGCGCAACACGATTTTGCACCGCGCCTCGTTGTTGATTTTCTCGGTTCTATTGATCGCGTCTCAGCAGGCCGATGCACAAGCCGGCAAACTCGATCCCATGTTCGGTAATGGAGGCATTGTAACGACAGACTTCGGAGATCAGGAGCGATCTGGAAATGTGGCCAGCGCGAACGCTGTCGTCATCCAGCCCGACGGAAAAATCGTCGTCTGCGGCGGAATCCCCGGCAGCAGCGGTTTCCCCGTTCCTGCCGTAGCCCGTTACCACAGCAATGGCAGTTTGGATAAAAGCTTTGGAACCTCCGGCATCGTAAGCACGCCAAGCCTCGAGGACGTTCTCCTTACCGCGATCGCCCTGCAGGACGATGGAAAAATAGTAGCCAGTGGCGAAAAGTTTGTAGCCCGGTTCACCTCCAGCGGAGTTCTAGATTCAACCTTCGGAACCGGCGGAATTGTGTCGCTGGGAAATGACTTCATTGGCACAAGCCCCACCGGCATATTGGTCCAACCAGACGGCAAGATTTTGCTTGCCGACCGTTACCTCCTGCGCTTTCTGTCCGACGGCCAGTTCGATACCAGCTTCGGAACCGGCGGCACGGCGAGGACTGCTGGTTATCCGGCCACTGGGTTGGCGCTTCTTCCTAGCGGCAAGATCCAGGTTGTATCTTCGGCTTTGGGAACCAGCGGTTTTATTTCTCAATATGACTCCAACGGAAATCTCGATACTACGTTCGGAATCGCCGGCCAGTTGGCTAGCCCCGGCTCTGCAGTCGCTCTTGCGCTTTTGGGAACTGGGGATTTTGTCGCCGGCGGGAGCCTGACCAACAACGCCGTCCAACCTTTCCCCGGTGCTGTGGACTCTAGCTTTGCAGTGTCTCGTTACCTGGGCGCGGGTGTGACTGACGCAGGTTTCGGCACCAACGGCGGTACAGTCGCTGCCGTTCCAAATTTTCCACTCGAGGCAACTTCTGGTTTAGGCGTCGAGCCGAATGGCGACATCGTCTTAGTGGGCACCGCTAACAATTCCTCTCAGCTGGTTTTTGCGCTGGTTCGCTACACGTCCAACGGCCAACTCGACACCACATTCGGAAACCATGGCATCGTCGTTACCGGGTTTGGGAAATCACAAAATGGCCCTTCTGTCAGCGCCAATGGGCTCACGATTCAGCCGGACGGCAAGATCGTTGTGGTGGGAAGCTACGTAATCGGAGTACCGTACCACGGTTTCGACACGGCGTTTAAAATAGCCCGCTACTTGAGTCAATAGAGGGCTGTCAGTGGCAGGAACTCGGCAGTTCCTGCCACTCGCAGAACAATATTTCTTGCAGGTAACTTCTACCAGGCCGCATAGCGATATCTTTGTGGCCGTTCCGGCAACACTTTAATCAGCACGATGCCCGCCACGAAGCCTCCCACATGCGCCCAGAATGCAATTCCACCGGTTTCGCTCGTCTCGGCAATCGAGGTCGCTGCACCGCTTAAGAATTGCACGAAGAACCAGTAGCCCAGCACCAGCCACGCGGGCAGATGGAAAAAGAAAATAGGCGGGAACCACATCAGCACGTGCGCCCGCGGATAAAGTACGAAGTACGCGCCCATCACGCCCGCAATCGCCCCGCTCGCGCCCACGCTGGGCACGTTTGACCCCGCATTCAGAAGAATATGAGCCACAGCGGCCGCGAAACCGCTGACCAAATAGAAGAGCAGATACGTAAAGTGTCCGAGATAATCTTCGATGTTGTCGCCGAAGATCCACAGGAACCACATGTTCCCGATGAGGTGCAGCCAGGAGGCATGTAAAAACATCGAGGTCAGAAGCGGAAGAAATGATCCTGGCAAAGACACGGAAGAAGCGCCAGTCAACGCCCGCTCGAAGTGCAGCGGCACAACGCCGAAATGATACATCAGGCTGTTCAGGGCCCGATGGCTCTGTCCGCCCACCGATAATTCAAAGAGAAACACCACCGTGTTCAGCGCGATAATGAAGTACGTAACGAATGGTGTGCTGAATCGGGGCGTGTCGTCGCGTATGGGAATCATGCGAGATTAGAAAGTCTGGTAATTTGGTAATGGGTAATTGAACCATCGTGCTCGCGTGCAAACCGCAGCATTCCGAGCCTCGCTTCTAAATTACCAAATTACCGATTACCCAATTGCTAAATTCATCCGTGAACGCCGTTCTCATCCTCGACAAGCCCGCCGGACTGACTTCGCACGATGTGGTCAATCGCGTCCGTCGTATCCTGCAAGAGCGCTCGGTGGGACATCTCGGCACTCTCGACCCGCTCGCCACCGGAGTGCTGCCGTTGGTGGTTGGCAATCTGACCCGCCTGGCGCAGTTCTATACTTCGTCCGAGAAAACCTACGAGGGCACGATCCGCTTCGGATTCGCCACCGACACCTACGACGCCGAAGGCGAACCGACCAGTTCTGCCCAGGAGGTTGCCGTGTCGCTGGATCAACTCCGGCAACTCGCCTGCCGATTTCGAGGCGTAATCGAACAGACCCCTCCGCCGTTCTCAGCCAAGAAAATTCAAGGCGTGCCCGCCTACAAACTGGCTCGCAAGCACGCCGAAGTCGCACTGAAGCCTGTTCAAGTAGAGGTTAAAGAATTCGAAATTACAGGCTCGGCAGGATGCGTGGCCAGTTTCCGCGCCCGCGTCGCCTCCGGAACCTATATGCGTTCCGTAGCCCACGACATGGGTCAACTCGTCGGATGCGGCGCCCACCTGGCATCACTACGTCGAACTGCGGTCGGCGAATTCGACTTAGCCTACGCCCACACGTTAGAGGAATTGGACACAGCTGTGAAGACAGGTGAGACAGACGACATCTTCATTCATCCCCGGAAACTTCTCCCCCAATTTCCGTCCGTCACCGCAAACGAAGAAATAGCCGCCCGCATCCGCACCGGTCGCCCCGTGAACCTACCCGAACTCTCCCAATCTCGGATGGTAAAGGTCTTCGCCGGACAAAGGGAACTGATTGCAATCGCCACCAGGGTAGCAGGAACATTATTCCACGCCAAAATCGTGCTGGCGGCAGAATCCGGACGCGTAATCGCGTAGGGCCGTGTTTACGTAGGTCCCCTGTCCGCGGGCTGCCAAGCCAAGCTCGGCGGAGCTTGCACCTCTGCGCCATTTTGGAGGTAATCGCAAGCATTGCGAATTCGATTAGTGCATAATGAACGGCATCGTTTGGCGGAACATCAAGCTGTTGTCGACGAAAGAGGGGGAGTAATGCTGCAACCTGAAGCTCACTGCCGCGCTTTGGCGCGTCGCGCTACCGTGGTTCCTTTCACTCTTATGGCCATATTTTTGTTTCTTGCGATCGTGTCTCGACCGGCACAGTCCCAAACCTACAAGGTCATTTACAACTTCACGGGCATAGGCAACGATGGGGCCAATCCTTATGCAGGGCCAGTCCTCCTAAACGGAAATCTCTATGGCACGACGTATCTCGGTGGGAGCGACGGTAATGGAACTGTCTATCGGCTTTCACCCAGCGGCTCATCCTGGAAGCACACTTCGCTATACAGCTTCAAAGCTCTACCAGACGGGGCTGGCCCAGGCTTTGGGTCTTTGGCCATCGGCCACAACGGCGCTCTGTTCGGAACCACTGAAGGAGGGGGATATTTTGGCACCGACTTTGAAATCTGCTCCTGCAAGGGCCGGGAAGTTCAGATCCACCAGTTCGGCCGCGGAACCGACGGGGCTCAGCCCATTGGCGGCGTGGTCCTGGATTCGGCAGGCAATTTTTATGGAACTACCAGTTTGGGGGGTACTTATAACGACGGCACAGTCTTTGAAGAAAAGCAGTCCGCGGGCAAGTGGACTGAGCGCGTGATCTACAACTTCACAGGTGGGAACGATGGCATCAACCCTCCCGCCGGCGTAACGCTGGATGCTCACGGCAACCTTTATGGTACGACCTCGTTCGGCGGTGCCGATGGAGTCGGCGTGGTCTACAAGCTTTCGCCCCACGCTTCCGGATGGAAACAGACCATCCTGCACACCTTCCGCGGACAGAGTGATGGCCAAAATCCAGTTGGAGGCGTGGTCGTTGACAAAGCCGGCAACCTCTACGGCACTACTTTCGACGGCGGCGTCAACGGCGGCGGCACCGTATACAAATTGTCGCCGTCCAGTACGGGCTGGAGGTTTACCACGCTCTACAGCTTCTCCGGCGGTTATGGCGGACCCTACAACAAACTCACCCTCGCCAATGGAAACATTTACGGCTTCACTGAAGCGGAAGGCAAGAATGGCCTCGGCTCGGTATTTAAGCTGGCTCCGGTAAAGAGTGGCTGGACCTTTACCGACCTTTACGACTTCGTCGGCGGCAGCGAGGGCGCGCAGCCTTACGGCAGCGTAGCCGTGGATAAAGATGGAAATGTTTTTGGCACAACTAACACCGCGGGAAGCCAAAACGAGGGCGTCGTGTTTGAGATCACACCGTGAACCCCGTCGGCAGCGTGAGCGTGGTATGGAGTTGTAGGGAAGATCACCATGTTCCGATCGTGGTTCAAGATGAAGCTTGGAATCTGGCCGGCCTTTGGCAACGTCCCGCCGCAGTCAGGGTCCGAATATGCAATGTCCGATAATCGGTATTATGTAAACTATCCGACTTGCGGACTCGGCCAAGCCGATTAGGTTTGCCTTCAGAAATTCTTTGGGATCAGCACGACTCTATCCTTCGCGCTACTCTTAGGATCGGGCAGCATCGCCAAACTTTCGTCGAGCGTTGCCAGCTTCCCTTTTTTGTGTGCGGCCAACCCGAGCAGATAACCGTCCGTTACCTGATTATGTCCGAATATGCGCCCACTGAAATGACGGAAGGCATCCTCAAGCGGCAGATCGTCGGCCCAAAATCGATGGGTTGGATGATTCACATTAAGAGTAAGTAGGCGAACGGCCGCCGGTAACGTCAGAAAGTTAGGTGAGAATGCTGGATTGGACACGATTCTTACGAACGCGCATTCCGTGAACGGACAAGTCGCCCAACCCTGCCCGGAATTTTGAGAGAACCAGGTCTGCACCCGTTCATGCGCACTGTGAGTTGGCCACGCGAGGGCGATAAGGGTGCTTACGTCCAGCAGAAAGGCAGTCACTCCAACTCATTCTCCAATTCCTTGATCCGTTCCGTCGTGACCGGTGGAGAATCTGGGGGCAACACTACCACGTGAATCCCGTTCACCACTCTCGTAGCAAGAGGCGCGTTCAATCCCCGTCGCACCAGTTCGGATATTGCTTTTCCGAAGCTCAAAGAGCGGCTTTCGGCATAGCTCCGCACCACTTGAACGACGTCATCATCCAGACTAATGGTCGTACGCATGTCGCTATGATGCCATGTCCGTACTTTGATGTCAATATTACACGAATAACATCGCACCATACACCTGATGCTATTTAGACCCTACTGCACCACGCTCAGCAATCTGCTCAAATCCTCGCGGAAACGCCTCAGATCCTCCAGCCTTTCCGGTGTGGCCTCGACGATTTCTTGTTTGGCCTGGAAGACCTTTCGGCCTCCGGTCTCGATCAGAACGCCGATCGCTTCCCCCATCAGCCAGCCTGGAGTGCCCAGCATCTGCAATCCATCGGGCGACGGCACTAGCAGCGCGATGCAGCGATCCCGCACGACTCCCACGCACTTGGGAAAGCGATCGAAGACCTTCAACTCGAATCCCGCCAAGTAGATTTGCTGGAGCTGTTCCGCCGGATCAGGCATGAAAAGAATTGAGTCATTGAATCATCAACAGATTGGGGTCATTGAGAACAGTAATGCTTCAATGACTCAATGACTCAATGATTCAATCACTCAATCCCTACATTTTGTATCGGCCCATATCCTCGTCATTCAGGCCTTCGAGCCACTTGCGCAGCTCTTCGCTGGTAACGCGGTCGGATGCCGTCGTCGCCAACTTGGAATTCTTCAGAACCTCATCCTCGACGAAGATGGGACAATCGACCCGCAATGCCAGCGCCAGCGCATCCGAGGGCCGCGAATCGATGCTGACAATGCGTCCTTCGCGCTCCAGCCAGATCACGGCATAAAACGTGTCTTCCCGCAGCTCTGTGACCACCACCTTGTGGACGTTGGCGTCCAGGCCAACCAGGACGCTTTTGATTAGATCGTGGGTCATGGGGCGGGGCGTGCTGACTTTTTCGATCTCCAGCGCGATTGCGTTGGCTTCGTAGATTCCAACCCAGATGGGCAACACCGTGTCTGTCCCCGCGTCTTTAAGGATCACGATTGGCATATTCGTTACAGGGTCCATCAGCAGGCCGCGAATTTTCATTTCTACTTCCATCGTGATCTCCGGAAAAGCTCCTTATACCACTATTTGCCCTAAAAGACTGTTGGGAAAAACTGCTGTTGTCACCACAGTCACATATTCTCCAACGCCCGGCTTTGCATTGTCGGGGGCGGTAAAGTTAAAGACTTTGTTTTGCGATGTCCGGCCGATCCATTGGCCACGAGCTTCGTTCCTTCCTTCAACCATCACTTCAAGGGTCATGCCCAGATATCTTTCATTGCGTGGCTTCTGAATGTCGCGCTGTTTCTCGTTAACGATGGCAAGCCGTCGCGCCTTTTCGTCATCCGGGATGGCATCTTCCAGGCTGAGCGCCGGAGTGTTCGGACGCGGCGAATACTTGAATCCAAAGATGGCGTCGTATTCAACTTCGTGCAGCAGCGACAAAGTTTCCTCGAACTCAACCTGAGTCTCGCCCGGAAACCCTACGATGATGTCGCTCGTAATGCTAATTTCCCGGCGTGCGGCCTTGATCCACGAAATGCGTTCCATGTATTCGTCGCGCGTGTAAAGCCGCTGCATGGCGTCGAGCACGCGCGGAGAACCGCTTTGCACTGGCAGATGCACGTGATCGCAAAGCGTCGGAACAGCGTCGATTGCGTCGATAATGTCGCGTCCAAAATCTCTGGGATGCGAAGTGGTAAAGCGCACTCGCCGGATGCCCGCAGTTTCGCCTACCGCTGCCAGCAATTCCGCGAAGCTCTTCTTCCCTGCCGGATCCTTATAGGAATTCACGTTCTGCCCCAGCAACTGGATCTCGGTATAACCCAGATCGGCCATCTGCCGAGCTTCCGACAAAACGGACTCCGACGTCCGGCTACGCTCTTTGCCGCGAGTAAACGGCACCACGCAATAGGCGCAGAACTTGTCGCAGCCCTCGATGATCGTAATGTAACCGCGATGCGGATTGGTTCGGGCCGTGAATTCCGTCTCGAAGCATTCGTCGGTTTCGCGGTCGTCCAAGCCGGTGACGCGCTGCTTCCCTGCCTCAATCTGGATCAGCATTTGCGGCAGATTGCGATACGACGCCGAGCCGCACACCATGGACACATAAGGCGCGCGGTCGAAAATCTTTTCGCCTTCCTGTTGCGCCACGCAGCCCAACACGCCGAAGCGCTTGCCCTGCTTGTAGAATTTCTTGTAATCGGAAAGTCGGTTGAAGACCTTCTGTTCGGCCTTGTCGCGGATCGAGCAGGTGTTGTGCAGCACCAGCCCAGCCTCTTCGACCGTCGGCACCTGGCGGTAGCCCTCGGACACCAGCGTGCCCACAACTTTTTCCGAATCGTGCGCATTCATCTGGCAACCGAAAGTTTCGAGATAGAAAGTCTTTTGCGAGTCGTCGGCCATTCCAGCTCAAGTATAGCGCAGCGGCATCGGCTTGCATTCGCGTTCTGTGCGCGCAAGGCGGGTGGCAAACGAGCGCAGTGGGAAAGGGATGCGGCCTCTAATCTAAACATAAAGTCATAAATCCGACTAGGGCGAGAGCGGAACTGATTAGCAAGAAGACGTCTTCCCCAGGGTGCCCGTAGCTCTGCACTTTCTTTGATTTTCGTCGCCACCTGATAATGGAGACTCCATTACCGATGACGACTAGAAATACGAGAAGTCCAACCCACAGCTTGGAGTCCAAAGCTTGTCCCGTTCCGGCCGTCGTAATCTAGCCTTTGTAGTTCAGCGCCTTCAACCCTAGAAATCTCGCTGCGCCCCCCAGCTCTTCTTCGATTCTTAGCAGTTGGTTGTACTTTGCGATGCGATCAGTGCGTGAGGCGGAGCCGGTTTTGATTTGTCCTGCTCCGGTTGCTACCGCCAAATCGGCGATGAAGGTGTCCTCGGTTTCGCCGGAGCGGTGCGAGATTACCGAGGTGTATCCGTTGCGCCGGCCGAGGTCGATGGCATCGAGGGTTTCGCTTACGGTGCCTATCTGATTCACTTTGATGAGAATCGAATTCGCTACGTGCTTGTCAATTCCTTCTTGCAAGAACTGCACGTTGGTGACGAACAGATCGTCGCCTACGAGTTGAATTTTGTCGCCGAGTTCTTTCGTGAGGTTCTGCCAGCCGTCCCAGTCGTCTTCGGACAGGCCGTCTTCGAGCGAAACGATGGGATAATCTTTCACCCACTTGGCCCAGTAGCGGACCATTTCGTCGGAGCTTTTTTCTGACTTGTCGGACTTCTTGAAGACATATTTGCCGTCTTTGTAGAACTCGCTGGCGGCGGGATCGAGGGCGATGGCGATATCTTTGCCGGGCTTGTAGCCGGCTTGCTGAATGGCTTCGAGCACGACCTCGATGGCTTCGACGTTTGATTTCACCGAGGGTGCGAATCCGCCTTCGTCGCCAACGGCGGTGTTGTAGCCGCGCTTCTTGAGCACGCCTTTCAGCGTGTGAAAAACTTCGACGCCCCAGCGCAACGCCTCCGAGAAAGATTCTGCTCCAACCGGCATGACCATGAATTCCTGGAAGTCGACATTGTTGTCGGCATGCGCGCCACCGTTGAGGATATTCATCATGGGCACGGGGAGCGTATTGGCGGGACCGCCCAGATAGCGGTAGAGCGGCAGCGCAAAGTACGATGCGGCGGCGCGGGCCGCTGCCATGGAAACGGCGAGAATGGCGTTCGCCCCGAGGCGGCTTTTATTGGGCGTGCCATCGACCTCGATCATCTTCTGATCAAGGGCGCGTTGGTCGGCGGCGTCGAAGTCGTCCAAGGCGTCGGCGATCTCATCATTCACGTTGGCGACGGCTTTGAGCACACCTTTGCCGAGAAAGCGCTTTTTGTCGCCGTCGCGCAGCTCGACGGCTTCATGTTCGCCGGTGGAGGCACCGCTGGGCACGATGGCGCGTCCGTGAGAGCCGCTGCCCAGGATGACTTCAGCTTCAACTGTAGGATTGCCGCGGGAATCAAGAACTTCCCGCGCATGGATATCAGCGATATTCGTTACGGGCATGAGTGCGTCCTTTGTCGGTTGGAATAAGACTGGCGATTATAAATCACGGGGACAGATTGTCTCTGTGATGCGCACCACGCTGAGAAGCCGTGTCTACGATGGTTCGTGCAATGATTCCCTTCTTGTTCCGCACTCGCTCCTACCTTAGAGTCGATTCCAGATGCAGAATCGCACGGAAACGCTGGGAATTGGATCGCGCGCGCCGGATTTTTCACTTACCGCGGCGAACCGGCAAGGAAACTTTTCGCTTTCGACTCTGCGGGCACAAGGGCTGGCAGTTTTGGAATTCTTGCGCGGAACATGGTGACCGAACTGCGTCAAACGCATGGCCCAGTTTGAGCCAGTCAAAAACGAACTCGAACAAGCCGGGGCGCAAGTGGTTTTTATTGCTGCCGAGAAACGCGACGGGATGTTTAAGCCGGTGGAGTTTCTGGAGAAACATCCGCTGGCGTTTCCGTTTTTGCTGGATGAAGAGCGAACGGTAACCAAGGCGTACGGGCTGTATCACCGGCTGGGGAAAGACGCGATCAACATTGCGCATCCGGCGACGCTGCTGGTCGACGGAAACGGAACGGTGCGGTACATCTATCGCGGCGAGAACCAGACGGATCGAGCACCGATCGAGCAGGTTATGGAGGCGGTCAAGAAGGTGAAGGCCTCCAGTTGAGATTGCCGAACTACAGCAAGGTTGAGTCCGACAAAATTCGATTCACTCAGGAGGCGAAATGAAAAAACTTGTATTGCTTAGCACAGTGTTGCTGGCTATGTCCGCGGTAGCGCAGAACAATATCTCACTGCCCACACGCACGGTGTTGAACGTGAAACTGGAGACTGCCATAACGACTTCCGCGAGCAAACGCGGGGATCCATTTTCCGCCAGACTCACGCAACCGGTCACGCTTGATGGAAAGACTGTTCTTCCTGTCGGGGCCAGTGTCCAGGGGCGCGTCACCATGGTCAGCGAGCCTCGCCGAATCTCGGGCAAACCTACGATTGGCATGTTTCCTGAGAGCGTGGTTCTGCCGAGCGGCGAGCACTATGTGCTGAATGCCACCCTGGTGGACACCAGCGTGCGCAATGGCACGGACGTCAACAACGAAGGCCAGTTTAAGGGCAAGGGCTACGATAATCAGGATCTGGTCATCATGGGCGCGGGCACCGGAGCCAGCATGCTGGCGGGCGGATTGATCGGCGGAGGCAAAGGGGTTTTGATCGGTGCGACGATCGGTGCTACTGCGACCGTGGCACGCTGGCTGGGCAAGAGGAATTCGGCCGAGCTGCCCGCGGGTACGCAACTGGTAATGGAACTGAGCCGTCCGCTGGAGATGACTGCGGCCACAGGCGGACAATAGGAAAACAGTTCACGGTTCTCGGCTAGCCGGAAGTTTTCGCTTCCGGCTTTTCTTCTGACTGCGCTTGGCAGGTTTTCAGGAAATGCTCCAGCCGGGTTCGGTGTTCCTGAGACAAGTCAAGAAACTCGATGCCATTTCCGAATTGCGGATGGTGGGTTACGACCAGCGCTTTAGTTGGCAATCGCTCATCTTCGACCCAGAGAACGAGATCCAGCTTGGTTCCCGCTGGCAGCGTGAAGCTCATCTCAACGTAGCATCCAAAAAGACTGAGATCGGCAGTTTCGGCGCGGCTGGCAACCGCTGCGCCTTCTGGTTTGAATTCAATGGGAATCGAAACCTTAGTGCGAGGATGTCTTCTTCGCTCCTTTTGGGATGGTTCATGAGGCTGGTCGGTCATGGCTTTGTCTCCTTTCCAAACCAGCACGTGTCTAATGGTGCCCCTTATCGACCGGAAAGAAAAGGCCGATCTGCAATTAACGAACCTTGGTGTTAATTGTCTTTGCTCTCGATTTCGGGTTGTAGAGGGACTAAAAGGCCAGCGCAGCCAGATCTTCTTCGGTGAGAAGGCGGAGATCAATCCATCCTTCGAGGGGAAGCGCGTCGACGGGTAAACGGTTCTGCCACAGACTGAAGCGCAGGCGGAGCAGGGTCGCCGCCGGGGTGGTTGCTTTTCCGCCAGCGCTGACGGCGGCGGAAGACACGGGCTTCGCCAACAACCAAGCCAGTGGCAGCTTGAATTCAAAGTTTCGGCGCAGGGCTATTTTGACGTCGGTAGAAGGATTCTCGGATGTGGCCAGAGGTTTTTCGCCATCGGGAAAACCTGCCTTCCATGATCGCACCTTCCCTGCTTCGACTCGCACGTCCACTCGCAGGGCGCGCCGGGGACGCTTCTCGTCCGCGGCCCAGGACTCGATATTGACTACCAAGTCGAAATCGCTTTCAGGAGGTTTGCCTACAAAATCCAGGCGTCCGTAGACATTGCTGTCATCGATTCCCGCGTAAACGCAATCCACCAGAAACTGCTTGCCATGCATCGCACCGGCGCGGTGATCGGCAGTGTGGATGGCAGCGCCCATCCACTCGAAATAGCGCACCATGTCGCCGTTGATGTGGGGATGAATGTAGTGAGTCTGGGGCGTGAACTGCGGCCGGGCTTCGACACCGCTGATCGGATGCGCAAGATAATCGGGCGGGGTCGCGCCGAGGGCCTGATACACGTTCGAAAGATGCTTGCGGTAGAGTTCGTCGAATTCCCGATCGTTGGCTGAATGATGCTCGGGACCATACCACCAATTCCAATCACTGCCTTCGGCGATAAACAGCTCTTCGATCGCCAGTTTGCGTTGGGCGTCACTGGCTCGGGCTGCGTTCGAAGCGTAGAAGGTGCGGGCGTGGTAGAGATAATCCCAAGAGCGGTTATCCTCGGGAGCGCCGATCCATACGTTGAAATTCGCGTTGATCCAGGAGCCGGGAACCAAAGAGGTAAGCTTGCCGAAGTCGCGGTGACGGGCGATGGCTTCGGACACAGTAACCGCCTCGACGCCAGGTTCGCGTTGCAGCGCATCGTAAAAACGGCGTAGGAACTCGCGTCCCGACCGGGGGTAGTATTCCCAGGCATTTTCGCCGTCGAGGATCACCGAAACAACTGCGTCTCGTCCCTGATTGAGAAGCGGTTGTGCGGCTTGCTTAATATTGTGGATGAGGTGATTGGCGGCGTCCTGCGGCGGCATCCCCGAATAAACAAATCCGACCAGGTCGGAGATGGTGTGATCGCGGAAAACCAGATGCATTTGGGTCGAGCCGCTCTCGAAGCGATGGAGGTTGTACAGCTTCTCTGCGTTCTGCGGAGAAAGCCGCCCTTCGCCATCGCGTCCGAAGTTGATTCCAAGACTTCGTCCCAGAACGCCCTCGTCGGTGGCCATCCACTTCACACCCAGGTTTTGCGCGATAGCCAAAACCTCCTCTGACACGCTGCCCTCGGATGGCCACACTCCCACCGGCTTCACCCCGAAGACTTGCTGGTGCAGATCCAATCCCCGCTGGAGTTGTTCACGCGCATCTTCCGGATGAAGAAAACGATTCTGGGGCAAGGGCAATCCAGGAGCCGAAACGGCGCCCATGTTCGTGTCGCAAACCAGCGGCAGGATGGGATGGTAGAAGGGCGAAGTCGAGATTTCGATTCTTCCCTGTTGCGCCGCCGCGGCATGGGCGGGCAGCACTTCACCCACTAAAGCACGTTGGCGACTAATCACGAATGCCTGATCCTCGAGCGAGAACCCACGACCCTTTTTGATGAGTGCGGCGATGTCTGGCTGGTCGAGGAAGAATTCATCAAACCATGCGATCTGGGAGAGCACTTGCAGGTCCGTGAAATCCTGTGCTTGAAAATATTTGTCGGCTCGCTCGGCCGAGTCGCCGGCTGCGTGAAATCGCTCCCATAGCTCGTGGTAGCGCGGGTACCGGCCAATCATGTGTACCGGATTCGCCTGAAACAAGTACTGCAAAGCAAAGCGGCGTTCGTCGGAGGCGAGATCTTTCGCCGGCTTGGCTGCCACGGTAAGAAATGGATCGTGCGCCGCCCCAGTCACGTAATCCTGAATTTGCGTAATCAGCGAAGGGACGAGGTTGAAAGTCTGGTGAACATTGGGAAATTCATCCAGCAGTTTGACCATGCCGTAGTAGTCTTTGAGGGCGTGCAAGCGGACCCAAGGCAGACGGTACTCACCCGTTACCAGATCTTTGTAGTAGGGCTGATGCTGGTGCCAGAGAATAATGACGCGCAAAGCGGGCATTGAACGTTAAGGCTCACCGGAGCAGATTAGAGCCGTGTTGGCAGTCTAACATGTTGTATGCGGGCTGTTATCGGCTTGAGCGGGCTTTTCCGACTCCAACCGCCCCATTCCAGTACACTAGTCGTTGCTCGGCTGGAATCCAGACTCTAGAATCCAGGCTCTAGAATCCAGACTCGGCTAACCCTGATCCCGAATGACGAATCCAACACTGACCATGAGGCCGCGCTGAAATGGGACTCCTGACCCAGCAGGATCTTTATCTATTCAACCAGGGACGCGACTATCGCGCGTACCAGAAGTTGGGTGCCCATCTTACTTCAATCGGCGACCAATCGGGTGCAAGCTTCAGCGTGTGGGCTCCGAACGCGCGCGACGTAAGCGTGATTGGCAGCTTCAATGGGTGGAATCCGCTTTCCCACCCGCTGCGTGTTCGCGAGAATTCTGGCATTTGGGAGGGGTTTATCCCCGGAGTGACCAAGGGGACGGTTTATAAGTTTCACATCGTTTCGCGGAATAACGGATTCGTAGTCGACAAGGCGGACCCGTTCGGCTTCTGGCATGAGAAACCGCCGCGCACCGCTTCCGTGCTGTGGGATCTCGATTACCAGTGGGGTGATTACGACTGGATGCAAAATCGGGAAGGCAGAAATTCCCTGCATGCGCCGATTTCCATCTACGAAGTCCATCTCGGTTCATGGATGCGGGTTCCCGAGGAAGCCAATCGTCCCCTGACCTATCGTGAGATGGCGCCTCGCCTGGCCGAGTACGCCCAACGCATGAACTTTACGCACGTCGAACTGCTGCCAGTGATGGAGCATCCGTTCTACGGTTCCTGGGGATATCAGACTACCGGGTATTTCGCTCCCACGGCGCGCTATGGCACTCCGCAGGATTTCATGTATCTGGTGGACTGCCTGCATCAACGCGGAATCGCCGTCATTCTGGACTGGGTGCCATCGCACTTCCCTACCGATGAGCATGGGCTGGCCTATTTCGATGGCACACATTTATTCGAGCACTCCGATGCACGGCAGGGGTTTCATCCCGATTGGAAGACTCTCATCTTCAACTACGGACGCGACGAAGTCCGGAGCTTCCTGCTTTCGAGTGCCATGTTCTGGCTCGACAAGTATCACGCGGACGGCCTGCGCGTGGACGCTGTCGCGTCCATGCTCTATTTGGATTACTCGCGCAAAGAAGGCGAGTGGCTTCCCAATAAATACGGCGGACGCGAGAACTTGGAGGCCATCGAGTTCCTGCGCCAATTCAATATCGAAGCCTACAAGGAGTATCCCGGCATTCAGACCTTCGCGGAAGAGTCCACATCCTGGCCCATGGTCTCGCGTCCCATTTATCTCGGCGGCCTGGGCTTCGGCTTAAAGTGGGATATGGGCTGGATGCATGACACCTTAGAGTATTTCGCCCACGATCCCATTCATCGCAAATACCATCACAACCAGCTCACCTTCCGTATGCTGTACAGTTTCACGGAAAATTTCGTACTCCCGCTGTCGCACGATGAAGTTGTCCACGGCAAAGGCTCCCTTATCGGGAAAATGCCAGGAGACGAATGGCAGAAGTTCGCCAATCTGCGCTTGCTCTTCGCCTATATGTACGCTCAGCCCGGCAAGAAACTTCTATTTATGGGCGACGAGTTCGGACAGGTGCGCGAATGGGCCCATGACAGCAGCCTGGAATGGGACGTATTGCAGTATCCGGTTCACCGCGGTCTGCAGGGTTGGGTCGAGCAGTTAAACCGGCTTTATGCCCAGGAGCCTGCCCTGCACGACTTCGACACAGATCCGAACGGGTTCGAATGGATCGACTGCAACGACAACGCCGCGAGCACGATCTCGTTATTGCGGAAGAGTCGGTCGCCAAGCCAAAACATTGTAGTGGTCTGTAACTTTACGCCGATTCCCCGGCTTAACTATCGCTTGGGAGTTCCGGCGGGAGGGTTCTGGCACGAGATTTTGAACAGCGACGCAAAAGAGTACGGAGGGAGCGGCATGGGGAATTTGGGAGGCGTTCTGGCTGAGGAACAGCCAGTCCATGGGCGACCGTTCTCTCTGAATCTAACGTTGCCGCCGCTAGGAGCTCTGTTCCTGAAGGCCGAATAGTCGGCAGTTCGCCGACGGCTCGGCAAGGGTCGTGTGCCTATTTATTCTATTTTCCTGAAGGCGTGTCACTGAAAGTGACAAGTTCAAGCGGTCAGCAGCAGTTGAAGACGATCCAAGATGTGCCGTAATGGAACGCCTTTCCCAATCGTGGCATCGACGAACGGAGCCATCTGCTCCAGGTCAGGATGCGACCCCGAGACCATAATCACCGGCAGCGTCGGATGTCGCTGCTTAAGCCATGTGGCCAACTCCAAACCATTCATTCCAGGCATTTCATAGTCCAGAATGACGGCGTCGATCTCCTTTTCTTTGGACTCAAACACGTGAAGTGCGTGGCGGCCGTTGCTGGCGGCGATGACTTCGTAGCCGTTTTGGCCAAGCAACGCTCCGTACAGTTCGCGGATTCCCGCGTCATCGTCCACGCACATCACGGTAAGAGCTTTCATCGGGAGGACTGCCCTTCTCGCGTCACCTAAGAGGGGTTTAGGACGACGCTATTTGCGGGATTAGAGAGCACGTTAATGACCACGATTGCACAACGCTTCGGTCTGAACGAAGTGGACACAGTCCGGGCCGCCGTTTACACTTCGACCTGGCCTCGAGACTTGTCCAACGGGCTGTTCCGAGGGTTCGCGCGATGCCTGTAGTCGTTTAAGCAGTTCCCATTCCCCTTCCGAGGTCTTAGATGAAGCTCACGGAATCTTTCTATCGGTTGAAGCTGCCCGCAGTCCTGGTTGCCGGTCTTTCTTTGTTTTGCGCTGCGCTTACGGCCCAGGAGTCTCCTATTTTGTCGGGTCGTGCCTCGGTTAACACCATCGCCCTTTCTGTCTCCCCCAATCCAGCCAAGGTAAAGGGAAAGATCACGATGACTGCAACGGTTACGACCAACAACAAAGCAGCGACCGGAGGCACCGTCACGTTTTTTGATGGCAAGGCGCCCTTGGGAAGTGCGCAAGTGGTGGGTAAGAAGCCGGCGAAAGGATACAAAACAGGCACCGCGACGACGACCTTGATCGTTGCCCCTGGTTCCCACGCCATAACAGCGGTCTACGGAGGAATCGCGGGCTCGCCCAAGGTCGTACGCTCCAAACCCGTGGCGCTCAAGGTAACGGGAAAAACTGGCAGCGCCACCTTGCTCACTGCGAAGGCCAACGTCCAGCACCCCAACAACTACGACTTCACGGCGAGCGTGCGCGCTTTCGGACTAGCGGTGCCACAAAGTACGGTCGACTTCACTGACATTACAACCAACACGGACCTGGGTACTGCACCGCTCAATCTAAAAACCCTGTCGCACGGTTTTGGCAAGGCCCTCGTAACCAGTGCATCGGGTATGCCTGCACAGTCTGTGGTTGCCGACTTCAACGGCGACGGTTTTCCCGATGTCGCAACGGCGAACGCGGCGTTCGGTCCGAGCACGGTGGCTGTGTTCCTAGGCAAGTCGAATGGCGAGTTTCGATCGCCAGTCACTTATCCGACCGGCTATTTCACCAGCGGAATCGTGACCGGAGATGTCAACAACGACGGCATTCTGGATCTGATCTCGATGAGTCAGGATGGCACCATTGCAGTCTTTCTGGGAAATGGAGATGGTACTTTTCAGAACCCGCTGACCGACACCATAGGTGGCTTGCCGGTTGCGATCGTACTTGGAGACTTTAATCGCGATGGCATTCTGGATTTTGCCACCATCGACTACTTCGCGAATACAACTTCAATCTCGCTCGGCAAGGGCGACGGAACGTTTCAATCGCCGGTCCCGTACGACGTCGGGAGTGGGCCTTACTCCATGGCCACGGCCGATTTCAACGGAGATGGCTATCTCGACTTGGTCGCCGTGAACGACAATGTCAACACAATTAGCGTCCTGCTGGGCAACGGCGATGGAACCTTTCAGGCCCAAAAATTGTACGACGTCGGAAATCAAGTGGAGTTCGTGGCCACTGGCGACCTGAATCTCGATGGCAACCAGGATATCGTTGTCGCCAATTATGGTGACCAGAACTTTGGCGTTCTCCTCGGCAACGGGGACGGCACGTTCAAGGCGCAAGTGACTTATAGCGTCGGTGGACCAGATTCCGGCCTCGCCATTGCCGATCTGAACGGTGATGGCATTCCCGATATCGTCGCATCCTATTATCATCCGTCCCAAGTGGGCGTGCTCTTGGGCAAAGGCGACGGCACCTTCGAAGCCGTACGTGAATACGACACCACACAGTCGCAAGGCTATGCAGTGACCGTCGCTGATCTGAACGGAGATGGTGCTCCCGACTTGATCAGCTGCGACCTGCATGCCTCGATTAGCGTCCTGCTCAATGTGACTGCGGCGAAAGCAAAATTGACCGATGTCGTCGTACCCGGGACGTCAAAGGACATAGAGGAAATCGTAGCGAAATACAGCGGCGATTCTCGATATTTGGGCTCGAAATCGGCGCCCATTAAAGTAAAGGGTTCCGGGGCCGCTGCGAAACCGTAGCCCGCTTCGCGTTTTCTCCCCAGGCATTGAGTAATGAGTCAAATGGGTATAGAATCCGCTGGCGTTTCCTCCCCTTGACTACGGGCCCTGTTCAAAATCAAATCCGAACATCTACGAGGTGATCCCGATGAAAGACAAAAAGTTTTCGTCCTGCGTGACCCTACGTGCGATTGTGATTGCCCTGCTGATATTGGCGGGAACGGGCGTGGCCTCCGCACCGAAGGAGACGGTGCTGCACATGTTTCGCGGCGACAGCGACGGCCTTGCTCCTTATGGTCGGTTAATCTCCGATGCGGCAGGCAATCTCTATGGCACGACCGCGCTCGGTGGCACGTCTGGAGCGGGTACCGTTTTCGAACTGACGGCGCCCGCGCCTTGGACCGAAAGCATCCTCTATAACTTCACGGGCGCGAACGACGGTTCCCAACCCTATGGCGGACTAATTTCCGACTCTGCCGGCAACTTCTACGGCACGACCTTCCAAGGCGGCACATTCAATGGCGGTACTGTCTACGAACTCATGCCCCCAAGCGGGAAGGGTGGCACTTGGACCGAAACCGTCCTCTACAGCTTTGCCGGCGGCGCAGACGGTGCGGGACCGCAGAGCGATCTCAACTTCGATCAAGCCGGGAATCTCTATGGCACCACCACCGGCGGCGGTGCGCCGGGAAACGGTATCGTTTTCGAGTTGACCCCTCCAGCCGCGCAGGGCGGGACTTGGACCGAGAGCATCCTCCACAGCTTCGTGGTCAGCGAAGGTACCAGTCCGCGCGCCGCCGTGATCTTTGACAAAAAGGGTGCGCTCTACGGCACTCTTGCTAACGACGGCCAGTTTGGCGCTGGGGCGGTTTTCCGGCTTTGGCCACCGAACGCAAAGGGCGATCCCTGGGTCGAGGAGACGCTTTACACCTTTGGCGGCGGCGATGACGGCTACGGTCCTCTGAGCCGCCTGATCCTCTACAGCGGCGACCTGTATGGCACGACAGTGCTCGGCGGCGGCGGGGCGGATAGCGGCACCGTCTTCCAACTGACCCCGCCAATCAGTCAGCACGGACCTTGGACGGAGACCGTGCTTCATTCCTTCAATTGCAAGAGCAAGAAGCACCTCGACGGATGCTATCCCTGGGCGGGCTTGACCATGGGAAAGAAGGGCACATTTTATGGCACCACGCAGTACGGCGGTCAATGGCCGGTCGGCGGCACAGTTTTTGAGCTAACGAAGAGCGGCGGGGTCTGGACCGAGAGCGTGCTTTTCAGCTTTTCAACCCGCCTCAACCAGGTTGCCGACGCTGGTCTGCTTCGCAGCGATACGGGCATTCTTTACGGCACCACCATTGGATACACACAGAAGGCCGGCATGGTTTTTGAGCTCCAACCCTGACGATTACGTAACGAGGAACAAGAAAGGAAGTGACGGCTGCACAGCGGGTGGCCCATCCTTCTCCGCGTACTTTGCAGAGAGGGTGGGCGCGAGATTCCCGATTTGAAACGGCGACAGCTTCGTCCTCCGCTTTCTGCTTGATTTACGCCAACCACTTAAGGTAATGTATAGAAACATAGATTATCTCAAAGATAATCATCGATCTTTGACAATCTGATTTGGGCGAGACGCCTGTAGTCCCCCGCTCCGAGATGCCCACTCAGTTCCATATTGGGGCGTCGTTGGGTCGTTGCCGAGGCCCCTAACCCCAATGTTCTCTAGATTTTGCGTGTAACTCCTGTAAACTCAAAGATCTAGCACATAGTCGTAAGCCAAGATCGTTTGTTTTCTAGATTTTGCGCTCGATCAGGGGGAGGGGGGGGTACCGGTACCAATCAGTAAACCCCGTCCCGAAGCGGGAAAGCCGCTGACATCTCTGGAAGCGCGGAGAACGCTTACCGCGACATGCTAGACTCGCTTTAGCCCCCGGCCATGCGGATCCTGACCCGCTACATCCTCCGCGAAGTCACGGCTCATGCTCTGATCGGCGTGGCGGTGTTCACCTTCGTCCTCTTCACCCGCGACCTCGGGCAAATCCTCGAACTGGTAGTGCGAAACAGCGCTCCGCTGCCCAGCGTAGCGGAAGTTTTCTTCTTTATCGTTCCCGTCACTCTGACCATCAGCATCCCGGCAGGCGTGCTGGTCGGGATTCTGATCGGCCTGAGCCGGCTTGCCGCCGATAGCGAGATCACCGCGATGCGAGCCTGCGGCATCGGCGTGTGGAGTTTTCTTCGCATCGTTTCCATTTTTGCCGTAGCCGCGTGGCTTCTCGCTCTGGCCAACGGAATTTATCTGGCCCCCGCCTCCCAGGCCGCCATGGCCCATTTGCAGGATCGCCTGAAGTCTTCCCAGGCGTCCTTCGAAGTGCAGCCGCGCGTGTTCTACGAAGGTTTTCCGGGGCTCGTGCTCTACGTCCAGAATGTGAAGGCTGCCCAGGGTGCGGCCATCTGGAAGGGCGTTTTTATTGCCGACACGAGCGTCCCATCTTCCCCGCGAATCACTCTGGCACAGCAAGGCATTCTGGTGAGCGAAGGACCGGAGACGCTGCACCTGCATCTCACCGATGGCTCGACTCACGAGATCGACCCGAAGATCTCCGATCACTATCAGATTTCTACTTTCGAGCAGACGGACATTCCGATTCCGGTGCCTCAGGCCGACAGCGCGAAGGAGCAGGATCTGGTGCCGGTTTCGCAGATGGGCACTTGGGATCTCTGGCGACAGGCTCACAATCAGAAAGACCCAGCTCTCGCCCGCTGGTATTTAATCGAATTCAACCGCCGCTTCGCGCTTCCCACATCGTGCCTCGTATTGGCGCTGGTGGGGATTCCACTCGGTTTATCGTCCAAAAAAGGCGGCAAGTCGACAGGCTTCGTGCTCGCCATCTTATTAGTCTTCGCTTACTACTCCGCATCTCTGGTGGGAGTTTCGCTGGCGCGGCAAGGACGACTGTCAGCCGGGTTTGGGGTTTGGCTGGCAAATATTGTGTTCTTCCTTGGCGGCGCTTTTCTGCTTTGGCGCGCGGAGCACCGCCCGTTTGAAATCGCTTCCTTGCGCAAACTCTGGCATCCCTTCGGATCAGGAATGCGCGATGCGGCCGGAATGCCATTCCGCAACCATCGTGTGGAAAACGTCTTCGAGCGAGCCGCCGGTCGGCGTCGCGTGTTCAGCGCCCGCTTCCCCATGATCCTGGACGATTACGTGCTGCGCGACTTTGGCATGAATTTGGCCATGGTCGTGGCTGCGTTCCTGATGCTGCTGCTGGTGTTCACTCTCTTCGAGTTGCTGGGAGACATTCTCCGCAATCAGATTTCGCCGCTGGTGGTCGGAGCGTATCTGCTGAACGTTTCGCCTTATTTCGTTTATAACATCACGCCCTTGAGCATCCTGCTGGCGGTTCTGATTACTTTGGGTGTGATGCAGCGCTCCAACGAAGTCACTGCGATAAAGACGGCGGGGATGAGCATTTACCGCATCGTCACGCCGCTCTTGGTAGCATCGGCCATTTTGAGCGCGGGCCTGTTCTTCGCCGACCAGTTTTATCTGCCGCACGCCAACAAACGCCAGGACGCGCTTCGCAATCAGATCAAAGGCAAGCCGGCTCAGACCTATTTGAATCCCGATCGGAAGTGGATTTTCGGGCAGCACTCCGACATTTACTACTACGAACTGTTCGATTCTGATCGCGATCAGTTCGGCCGACTTGCGGTTTTCCAGTTCGATCCTGCGACCTTCCAGTTGACGAAACGAATTTACGCCGACCGGGCGCACTGGGAAGAAACTCTGCAACGGTGGGTTTGCACCCAGGGGTGGGAGCGCGATCTGCGCGGACCAGCGATCGACAATTATCACACCTTCGAAGTGGCGACGTTTCCTTTCGTCAGCGAGCCTCCCACTTACTTTAAGAAGGAAGTGAAGCAGTCTTCGGAGATGAACTACGAGGAACTACGCCGTTACATCCGCGACTTGCAGCAGAGCGGCTTTGACGTCGTCCGCCTAAGAGTGCAGCTGCAAAAGAAATTGGCCTTTCCGATCATCACCCTGGTGATGGCCGTGCTCGCGATTCCCTTTTCGCTTTCCGCGGGACGGCGCGGCGCCATTACCGGGATTGCCGTGGCTGTGGGCATTGCCGTCGTTTATTGGACGGTGGCGGGACTGTTCGAAGCGATGGGAAACATCAGCCAGTTGCCGCCCGTCCTGGCGGCATGGTCCCCCGATCTGATCTTCGCGCTGGTGGGCGGATATCTGGTTCTGAAAGTGCCGACGTAGGATTCATCACGGCTTTTGGAATCGCGATTCCTCAAATCGACATCACCTCGCGGCCAAAGCAGAGGTCTGCCCGAAGGTGGTGAATGGCATGCCGGAGATGTTCAGTAGTCCCGTAGTTGTGGTGAGGGTATAAATCGAGATCGTGCCTGCACCACTATTCGCCACGTAGACCCAATCCGTAGGATTCGTGATCGTGTTCCCGATGTTCGTACCTGTGGCTCCGACGCGAAGCGCGATAGACACGGGAGTTAAGCCAGTGGAAATAGTGGCGGGAGACAGCGGCGTCAGAACACCGCTTCCCGTGCCATATGAATATTGAGAAACCGTGTTCGACCCCTTATCGACCACATAGGCAAAGATAAAATTCGGGTCGAACGTGATCGCCACTGGACCAAGGCCAGCCGGGAACGGGGAGCCTGCTATCTCGGTCAGCGTGCCATCTGGAGTATTGGGGTTGGTGCAACTGGTGACCACGTTGTCACAAATGGCAAACACGGAGATATTATTGGAGTTCGCTCCGGCGTTCATGACGTAGAGAAAACCACCGTTGGGCTGAATGCCAAGCCCGGACGGCGAAGTTCCGAGTGCCTCGCTATAAAACGGTACTCCGAGCGGAGTCAGTGCGCCAGTGGAACTAATGGCGAACGCCGACACGAAATTCGCCAGTTGATTCGCGACATATAGGAAATTCCCCGAATTGCTGACTGCAACCGCCGTCGGCAGTGTGCCGTTCGGGTACGATAAGCCAACGGGAATGGTAGTGAACGGAGAACCGGGCACGGCGGCGAGAGTGGTGCCACTAATCGAAAACACCGAGACGCTGCTTGATCCCTGATTGGCAACGAATAAAAACTTGCCGGCGGGATCGATGGCAAGGCCCGTGGGTGTGGTTCCGGTAGGCGTAGTTCCGCTGGCAGCTGTGAGCCCACCGAACGAACTGATGGTGTATGCCGAAATGCTATTGGCGCCGCTGTTAGCCACGAACACGGCGTCAATCGTCGGTGCAATGGCAATAGCCGAAGGGACAGCGCCGGTTCCCACGCTGTTTCCATTCGCACTAATCTGGCCGTTCGTGAGATTCAGCACGAAAGCAGAAATTGTGGTGTTGGATTGCGCGGTCACGAAGAGAAGGCCTGCGCCTCCGTTGTTCACAGCCGAATTATTTCCGCCACAAGCCATCAGGCAAACAAGCAAAACCGGCAGTAGCACATGCTGCAGGAAACGAAACCTCATCCCCATTCTTTCTCCCAATTGATTCAAGATCTCACGGGCCGGACAGAAAAGCTTCGCGGCATACCTTCGGAGATCAAGGATTATCTCATTCGTGCATCAAGGAGTATACCGGAAGCGCAAACTTCTCACCCTGATTGGAACCGCCGGCATGAGGGAAAGTTGCTTCGCCACCGCAACTTCCCGACGCGATGAACCAGCGCGGCGGGTGCAGATGCTATGCTGTTCTGCCATGGCGATGGTTTTGCTGCTGTTCAAGTTCTTTGCGATTGGTTTCAGCGCGCTCCTGCCGGTAATCAACCCACTGGGATCGGCGCTGGTATTCGTCGGTTTTGTGGGAGATGCGCCCGCCTCCGTCTACTGCGATCTGGCGAAGAGAATTGCCATCAGCACGACCATTTTCATGCTGGTGGTAGAAGTGGTGGGAACTGGACTGCTGGAATTTTTCGGGATTTCCCTTCCCGTAGTGCAGGTTGCCGGTGGCCTGGTGCTCGCCAGCATGGGATGGACGCTGCTCAACCAACAACGAAGCGAAAGCAGTCCCGATCGCACAGCGATGGGCGCACTGAACTTCTCATCGATAGAGCAGCAGGTTTTCTACCCGCTGACGTTTCCGGTCACCGTCGGGCCGGGCTGCATCGTGGTCATGTTGACTTTGACCGCACATGCTTCGGTGAAGTCGAGCGTGCTGGCGAATGTCGTGGCTCACCTGGGAATCCTGGTGGCGCTGGTGGCGTTGAGCCTGACCGTTTATCTCTGCTACCGGTATGCGCCAAGAATCACTCAGCGCATTTCGCCTCACACAGCGCACGGGATCCTTCGCATTATTGCGTTTGTGCTTCTCTGCATCGGAGTTCAGATTACGTGGAACGGCTTGGAAACACTGATCAAGACGGTACTGCGCTCCTAGAGTTGATTTCCTCCGCCGCGACGCCGCTTTCATCCCCAGATGGAAGCAGGTTTCTGAGTCCGCGGGCTCATCCGCATTTTGCGCATGACCTTGCTGCGCTCGAAATGACAATGAAATTGAACGGGCTTTTACGACAGAATGACGACGTTGCGGGGATCGACGCCATTTTCCTTTTCGGCGGAGGAGAGCGGCAGCCGAATTTCAACCATCAAGCCGCCTTGCGGCCGATTCGATACTCGGATCGTGCCGCCATGGAGACGAACCGCCCGATCCGTTATGGCCAAGCCCAGGCCAACGCCGCCGGTTAGCCGACCGCGAGCGTCGTCGATGCGATAAAACGGACGGAACAGTTTGTCCAAGGCATCCTCGGGCACACCCGGGCCCGAGTCGGTCACTCGCACAATGGCTTCAGCTTTGACCGCACTCTCGTGGTTTAAGCCCGCGCCCGAATTTGGTAATCCGGCATCCTGCTCCAAGCGCACCTCGACGCTGGTGCCCTCCTCGGTATAGCGGATGGCATTGCGGACAACATTCTCGATGGCGCTGTGCAACAGGCTCGCACTTCCCATGACCACACAGTCATCCACGATCGTAGCCTGGACTTGGCAGTGTCGGCTTTGCGCCTCAAAAGCAGCGTCCCGGGCAATTTCATGAATGATCAGTTCGAGGGCGACTGGGCTTTTTTCGATCGAATTATTGCCAGCTTCGAGGCGGGCGATGGTCAACAGTCTTTGGATCATTTCGTTGAGGCGGTTAGTTTCGCGATCGATGCGATCGAGAGCGCTGCGAGCGTCGCTCCCACTGCGCTGGCGAGCCAATTCCAGTGCGACATTCAAACGTGCCAAGGGCGATCGAAGCTCGTGGGAAATGTCAGTCAGCAAGCGGCTCTGGGCGTTGACCAGGTTTTCCAGGCGCTCGGCCATGCGATCGAAATCCCGCATTAATTCGGCCATCTCGTCATGACGTCGTGACCAGGGCTCGCCGGCCCGCGCAGTAAGATCGCCAGAAGCCAGTTTTTGGGTTGCGGCGCGTAAACGGACAATGGGCGATGTCAGGTATCGCGCCAGAATGGAACACACCAGGCCCGATGAAAGAATCGCAATCAGGATGCCCAATCCAGGTACACCGTGCGGGCCAAATAAAGTGTGCGACTCCGGAGGCAGTTCGGTGACGAGAGTATAGCGATGCCCGTCGGGGGCAGTCGTCGACTCACGTAAGAACTGCATGGGCCTGAGCCGCCCCAGGAGCGTGTCGGCGGTATGAGTCTGCCCGCGCTCCACGCGTTCAATCCATTCGGGTGGTTGTCGGCCCAATAACTCCCGTCCGCGCTCATCGAAAAGATAGAGCCTGACATGCTGAGAGTCACGAACACTTCTCAGATACTTACGAGCGCCGTCTTCTCCGCCGCCTTGATAGGCCTGCACCGCCTCGTTCAGGAATCTCGCCTGCTGTGCTTGTATGTTGGAAACCTCACCCGAGTGACCGATGGCGAGCGTGGTCAGGATGGCCAACACCAGGAAAAGCGCTTGTGCGATCCAGTACGAGAGGAAGATTCTGACGAAGAGGCTTCTCATGTTTCTTCGCCTCGCGCCGTTGTTAATTCGCCGCTGGCATGGTCTCGGGGATGCGCGAAGATATATCCCACGCCCCGTACCGTCTTGATGTGATCGCTGCCGTTGTCAGAATCACCCAGCTTTTTTCGAACCTTGCTGACGTGCATATCGATGCTGCGATCGAAAGGAGAAAACTTGCGTCCGAGCACTGCGTCCACCAGATGCTCTCGCGTGACCACACGTCCGGCTTCCCTCAACAAGACATGCAACAGATTGAATTCCACCGAGGTTAGTTCCACGGGCTTGCCATTCTGGCGAACGATGCGAGTGGCGGGGTCGAGTTCAATGTCACCCACCCGCACGACTTCAGGAATTTGATCGTCGCCTGCTCGTTCTCCTCCCTTTTCTCCCGCTTGGGTGCGGCGGAGAATCGCTCGAATACGTGCCACCAGTTCCCGAGGATTGAAGGGTTTGGGAAGATAATCGTCAGCCCCGATCTCCAGGCCGACAATTCTATCGACATCCTCGCCTCGGGCTGTAAGTAGCAGGACGGGGATTCGCGACGTATTTCGAATGCGCCGCAGAACATCAAAACCATTCATGCGGGGCAACATCACATCCAACACCACCAGCAAGTGATCTCCGGTCAGAGCACGCTCCAGGCCGCGGTTGCCATCATGAACCGCTTCGATCTGGAATCCCTCGGGCTCGAGATACTCACCTACAAGGCTGCACAGCTCCACGTCGTCGTCGATTACTAGAATGCGATCCACTTTTCTCATTTTAGTTAGCCGCGTCCTCAAAGGGGGTAAAGAATTGTCAATCCAGAAGTTATTGCCCTTTACAAAACTTTACTCCGGTTGACCGACTCTTTACCACTTGCGAAGCGGAAAAGTGTTTGTATGATCGTAAGCAATTTGAGGTTTTCCGATCGACGGGGAATGCTCACAGGAGAGGTTATGAAATTCGTTTCAAGCAAAATGTCGCTGGCAGCTTTGGCGATCGTTCTGATGGCGGGGGTTGCGGTGGCACAGCGTCCCGGCGGACCGCGCGGCGGCGGTGATTTTTTTGGCGGGCCCATGCTGGGATTCTTCGCTGACTATCTGGATCTGAGCGACGCACAGCAGGCACAGATTAAGCAAATCATCGCGAAAGAAAAGCCAGCGCTGAAGCCATTGTTCCAGCAGGAAATGCAGAGCCATGAGCAAATGATGCAGCTCATCCAGAGCGGCACTTTCGATGAGGGCAAGGCCACGGCAATTGCAAACCAGGGGGCTCAAATTCACGCGCAGCTCGAAGTACAGCACGCCCGTGTAGCCTCGGAGGCGTACCAGGTTCTAACCGCGGAACAGAAGACTAAGCTGGCTCAGTTCATTACCAAGCGGGAGCAGCGGTTCGAGCAACATATGCAGGAGCAAGGAGCCCACTCGGAACAAGCGCCCAATCAGTAATCTCATCTGATCGGGAAATGGGGAGGGACCGAGGGGGTTCCCTCCCCGCGAGTGGGATGGATTGTCCTAATGATTTGGAAAGGTGGATAGTTCTTTGGCTGCTATAGCAACTTCAACCGATGTAATCGATCTGATCGCGGCCGAAATAGCAATCGGTGTAGAGAGAGCCGTCGAATGCTGGATGTCGCAGATCGATCAAGTTCTCACGGATGGGCATTTGACGTCGCTCGGACGACTCAATGCGGTTCGCACCATCGTGGACGAATACAAATTCTCGACTGGGAAATTACAACTGAAAGATCGAAGGGTTTGCTGAGGTGATGTGCTGAAAAGCATCTCGATTCGCGAGAGGTTTTGAATGGACATTGACCGGGTTTACTCCTACTTGATTGATTCCACTTGGTTCTTTCTGGGGAGTTGGGTGGTGTTGTTGCTGACAGCGGGCGTAGTCGCATTCGCCGATCGGTTGGCGCCGCGCATCTTGCTTCGAATGGGACTGCTGCGGCGAAACTGAAGCTCGTGCTGGTAGAATCGCATCTAACGAGCCGATGCTGCCGAAAAGTTTGCGTCCCCTGATTCCCTACTTTAAGAAGTACCGCCGCAGCTATGTGGTGGGGACGATTTGCGTCTTTCTGACCAACGGAATCTGGATTCTTTTTCCGCTCGTCATCCGACGAGCTATTGATGACCTTCATCTCGGAATCACCCGACACAAGCTGGTCACATACGCGTTGCTTTTATTGGGGGTCGCGGGGTTCAAGGCGATCTTCCAATTTCTAACCCGCTGGATCGTGATCGGAGTTTCGCGTGAAATCGAATTCGATCTGCGCAATGATCTTTTTCGACACCTTGAGGGCCTTTCGTACTCTTACTACCAGCGGACGCGAACCGGCGACATTATGGCTCGCGCCACTAATGACCTGAATGCTGTGCGCATGCTGCTGGGGCCGGCCATAATGTATTCGGCGAACACGATTGTGTTTACCGCCGGAGCGCTCGCGTTCATGCTTTCGATCAGCCCCAAGCTGACCTTGTACGCCTTCCTGCCTCTACCGATTGTCAGCATCACAATTCAGCACTTTGGCCGCAAGATTCATGAACGTTTTGAGCGAATCCAGGCGATGTTCTCTGAGATTTCGGCTCGAGCCCAGGAGAATTTTTCCGGGGCGCGGGTCATTCGAGCCTATGTGCAAGAGGAAGCCGAAATCGCGGCATTCGAGGCGTCGAACCAGGAATACATCAAGCGCAGCCTGAAGCTGGTTCGTCTGATGGGCATGCTGTGGCCCTCCCTTGAAACCATGCTCGGGCTTGCCATTGTGCTGGTGCTGTGGCTGGGCGGACGCGAAGTGATCTCTGGGCATATTACGGTCGGCGGCTTTGTCGCTTTCAACACTTACATGGTGCAGCTTACATGGCCGATCATCGCACTCGGTTGGGTCATCAATATTTTCCAGCGCGGGACCGCGTCCATGGGGCGTATCAACGAGATTCTGGTGGAGAAACCGGAAATCGAGGACAGCGAAGCAATCAGAACCAAGAGCAGCACGACCGAGCTCGCGCCTACATTGATTCGGGGTGAGATCGAGTTCCGGCATTTGAACTTCTCCTATAGTGCGACGCCGGTTTTGCACGACATCAATCTCCGCATCCCAGCAGGAAGCAGCCTGGCTATTGTGGGGCCGACGGGTTCCGGCAAAACCACGCTGGTCAGCTTGATCCCTCGCATCTACGATGCGGAGCCGGGGACTGTTCTCATCGATGGCATTCCCATTCGCGACTATCCAATCGCAGAGCTGCGCCGCAATCTCGGCTTCGTGCCGCAGGAAACTTTTCTGTTCAGCGAAACTGTGCGTGAGAACATCGCGTTTGGCAAAGAAGATGCTACCGACGAAGAGGTCCGTTCGGCGGCGCTGGCGGCCAGCATTGGCGAGGAGATCGAGAGTTTTCCCGAACAGTATCGAACCCTTGTGGGTGAGCGCGGCATTACGCTTTCCGGAGGCCAGAAGCAACGAACCGCAATTGCTCGGGCTATCATTCGTAATCCACGCATTCTGGTTCTCGACGATGCACTCTCCAGCGTCGACACGCACACGGAAGACAAGATTCTCAATCACCTGCGCGAAATCATGCGGGGCCGTACGACGATTTTCATTTCCCACCGGGTTTCGACCGTACGCAACGCCGACCGCATCGCCGTCCTTCACGCCGGACGAATCGTGGAACTGGGCACTCACGACGAACTGGTCGCCAAGGACGGCTACTATACCGACCTCTATAACAAGCAGTTGCTGGAAGAAGAATTAGCCGAAGTGTAGTTGGTCGGTATCTTCAAGTTCTTATATGCGGCGCGTCGTTATCCCCGAATTACTCGACACCGACTCCGGCACTCCAGCCGAGGTCGCCACTGCATTGTCGGACTTGCGCCACATCAATCAGTGGTTCGGTGGCATCGGCACGACGCAATCGATGATCGCAGCGGTCGCGCAGAAGATTGGCGCCAGTTCGTTGTCAATGTTAGAAGTCGCGGCCGGCGCGGGATATGTGCCCTTGGAGGCCAGCGCACGACTGCGAGAGTCGGGAATCAAGCTTGATGTCACGTTGCTCGATCGCGCTTGTTCTCACCTGAGCAACGGCGCCGGGAACGGAAGGTCGGCGGTCACCGGAGATGCGCTCGCGCTTCCTTTCGCGGACGGAAGTTTCGATTTAGTGAATTGTTGCCTCTTCGTTCATCATCTGGAGCCGAACGAGGTCCTGCAGTTTGTGAACGAAGGCCTTCGTGTTTGCCGCATCGCAGTGATGGTTAACGATCTCATTCGCGACCCAGTTCACCTCGCCTTGGCTTATGCGAGTCTGCCGCTTTATCGAAGTCACTTCACACACCACGATGCGCCGGCTTCGGTACGACGCGCATACACCATTCCGGAAATGCAGCAAATGCTGCAGCGAACCACTGCGTCGAGAGTAGAGATCGAGCGCCATCCCTTCTTCCGCATGGGCGTGATCGCATGGAAAAGATGAAAACCATGCACGACTTGATCGTGATTGGCGGAGGGCCCGCGGGAACTTCGGCGGCCATCACCTGCGCTCGCAGTGGCGCACACGTGTTGCTGCTCGAACGCGGGAGATTTCCCCGGCAAAAAGTCTGCGGCGAATTCGTTTCCGCGGAATCGCTTGGCCTTCTCGCCGATTTGCTTGCTCCTCAGGACAAGCGACTGCTCGCCGATGCAGTTCGCATTCCAAGTGCTCGTGTTTTTCTCGACGGCCGCACGATTGAAACGCCGGTCCATCCACCCGCGGCCAGCATTTCGCGGCTGAGCCTCGACGGCGCTCTGTGGAATTCGGCAGAACAATGTGGAGCCGAGAGCCGGCAGCAGATTGTCGTTCAAAGTATTTCGGGGAACGGTCCATTCCTGGTTGCAACTTCAGTCGGAGAATTTCAAAGCCGTGCGTTGATCAACGCTGCAGGCCGCTGGTCGAATCTGAGCCGCACGCCGGTCAACTGGCGAGACGCGGGCGTGAAGTGGCTTGGCCTCAAAGGACACTTCGCCGAATCTTCCAAGTCGCCTTCCGTGGATCTCTACTTCTTTGACGGCGGCTACTGCGGCGTACAACCGGTGAACGTCACGGGCGGACTTGAACAATCCGTAAATGCCTGCGCCATGGTGCGTGCCGACAGGGCCAGCACTCTGCCAGAAGTATTCTCCTGCCATCCCGCTTTGGAGGAACGTAGTTGCCGATGGAGGGCGCTTGGCGATTCGGTAAGTACATCGCCGCTGGTCTTTCGTCAGCCGGAGCCGGAGCGGAACGGAATTCTAATGGTCGGCGATGCTGCCGCTTTCGTCGATCCCTTCGTCGGAGACGGTATTTCTCTAGCTCTGCGCAGCGGACGTTTGGCGGGCGAACGCCTTATTCCGTTCTTTGCCGGAGACCTTTCATTAGCCGAAGCTGTCCGTAACTATCGATCCTCTTATGAACAGCGCCTCGCCTCCGTGTTCCGCATGTCCTCCAAACTCCGACAGATGCTGAGTTTGCCACGGATCATCCGAACGACGATTCTGTCCCTACTGGAAAAGTCTCCAGCGATCAGACAATATTTGGTGAGTAAAACCAGGTAGGTTGCTGCTTCGACTCGATGGGCGAGCACGCCCATCCTCGATAAACTCTAGCGAACGACCAGCACTTCGCGAATGTTGTCGCGAGTCAGGAAAAACTTGATCGAGCCGAAATCGCGGAACAGGTTTTCGATGTGCCGGTTGTTGAAGACTCGCTGTAGCCGGAAACTTTTCTCGATCGAACTATGAAGCACGCCGGTCGGACCCCTGCGCAAATCTCTTCGCGCTTGGACGTGCTGCATCTCCAGAATGTCATTGTCGACGATGTGGTAGCGATAGCAGGGTGCGTCCGGCCCGGCTTCGTGGGTATGAAAAAACGCCAGCAGCATGCCGCCCGGTTTAATCGTCGACCACAGGCGAGCAACCACGGGTTTCACCAGGCTTTCATGCATATAATCGGCCAGGTTCCAGCACAGCACAATATCGAATTGAGCCGCCGGATAAACCAGGTTGTCGGCTAGAAAACGGCGGCTATCCAGGATCATTTGCCCCTGTTCGTCCTTGGTGATCAGAGACGGATCGGTCGAGGCCTCAAGCAAGTCCTCGCTATATATCTTGTGTCCGCGTTGCGTGAGATAACGGATATTTGCGGCAGAAGTCGACCCCACATCCAGAACGCAAATTGGTTCTTCGGACTGCAACGTGCGCGCAACTGCGCCCAGACCACTGGAGCGGCGTGTGAGCCGCTGCGACATTGACACAGCTCTGGTCCCCTGGCCGGGGACGGTGGCGGAACCGCGAAAGAGTTTCATGAAACTGTGCGTAACGGATGCCATGGTAAATTTCCGGCGTCCGGTTCAATAGACTTCCTCAATATAAATATATCGTGGCCTGCGCACTTGAACCGGCGAAAAATTCTATTGTTTGGTTACTGGAGTACTTCCTGCAGCCGCGCTCCTAGCCTCGACCTGGGGCTCAGACTTGGTTGCCGGGGTTGAATTCGACTTGGTGGTTTCCCTCTGGATCTCGACTTTTCCCTTCAGATAAGCGCCATCCTCGATTGCAATGCGCTGCGTAACAACATCGCCAAGGACGACTGCGGCCTTCTGCAACTCGGTCCGGTCGCTAGCCCGGATGTTGCCTTCCAGCTTGCCCTGAATCACTACCCCCTTGGCATTCACATCGGCGTGTACATGGCCGTTCGGACCGATCACGAGGTTGTGGCCCTGGAGTTGAATCGAGCCCTCGACCTTGCCGTCGACGTATAAGTCCTCACTGCCGGAAAGCTCGCCCTTGATCACTACCGACTTACCTATGTGTGCAAACTCTCCGGTCTTTGGCATGTCCATACTGCGTTCTCCTTTTGGACGCACACTCGCGGGTTACAAAATGGAATACCGGATTCTAAACCATTTGGCGAATCCTGTGGGCGAGGAGGAAGAATATGGCGGAGAAAAAGTTTGCACAGTTAGGGCAGATATTCCGTTGAGGATCGCGCAATTGGCCTTCTGCTGGCGGGCTAGGCTGTTGTACAATTCCGCTCGGTCTGAAATTCAAAACACAAGCCCCGCTTCTAAGAAAGAGTCAACATGAAACGTTCTCTCGCGGTTTCTCTCGTCGTCGTCGTTGCGTTAGCTCTTGGCGCGTATCTCTTCCCTGGTTCGGTTCGCGCAGCCGACCAAACAAAAATCAACGGATTCAACATAGTCGTTCCGCAATCCAGCGTTCCGCATCCCGGCCGCATCCACACCAACTACTTTTTTGCTGTTCCAGACGTTCCTAATACTACTGGCGGACCCCCTCCAGGCACCGAAACGCCAGGCTCGTTGGCCTGCGTCTACAAGTTGGTCGAGGGACCAAAAGGGTGCCCCATCGCGACCAGCACAAAAGTCCCGACTGGTGGATGGGGAGCGATCGCCATCGTAGATGCTGGATACTATCCGACCGCCAAGTCGGATCTGGACACGTTCTCGAAGTACTTTGGCATACCCAAAGCCGACTTTACAGTGGTTTATGCCAACGGCAAACGGCCTCCTGTCTACAATGGATGGCTCGTCGAGGAGGCGCTGGACATCGAGTGGGCTCATGCCATGGCTCCCAAAGCCAAGCTTTTCCTGGTCGAGTCCGTGCTGTGCGACTCCGGCAGTTGCAACACAGATCCTACCTGGCAGGCGGTGAAGGTAGCGGGTGAGTTGGTGGCCAAGAACGGTGGTGGCGTGGTCAGCATGAGCTGGGGCGACGCCGAGATTTCCACGGAGGACAACTTTAACAAGTATTTCACGACTCCGGGAGTTGTCTATTTTGCCGCGAGCGGCGATTCGGGCATAGGTGGTCTCATCTATCCTTCAGCTGTGAAGAACGTAGTGTCTGTCGGCGGCACCCAATTCAACCGGAATTCTTCCACCGGAGATTTCGAGAGCGAGACCTACGGCGGCGGCGGCGGCGGCATAAGCGCGTATGAGCCCATCCCCGGTTACCAAGATGTGATCAAGAAGATTGTTGGCACCAAACGTGGAAACCCGGACGTCTCTTCTGACTTCTGCTGTACGGGAATCTATTTGGAGGGCCAGTGGGGCGCGGTAGGCGGCACCAGTTGGTCTTCGCCAACTTTTGCCGGAATCGTGAATGCCGCTGGCGGCAAGATGAAGTCGACCCACGACGAACTCACCGCGATCTACACGGAGTACACCAACAAGCAGGAGTACAAAGCCGATTTCCACGACATCACGCAGGGCAGCTCTTACTGTACGGTGGGCTGGAACTTCTGCGGCGGAGTCGGCTCTCCGCGCACCTATAAGGGAAAGTAATTCGTGGTATTTACGTGGGCCTTGTCTGGCGACAAGGCCCTCTTTGATTATTGCCCGCTTCAGTTTCTCCTTGTGGCACCTTCCACCAAATGGTTCCCTCTGTGGTTGCGGACGAGTGCCCGCGATTTCACACTTGCAACCTTCCTAAACCAGCGTATACAACGGCTATAGGCGAGATGCCGTCTAACCCAGGGCGTGGGCACGATGAAGCGGATTCACTTCAACACGAAGCTCGCGGTCTCTGTTGCGATACTGGTAATGGTGAGCCCGCTCTTGGCATTCTCAGCAGACCAATCCCCTGAGTCTCCGATCGAATTGGTGCGCCGCACGGTCGAGGGAGAGATCGCAACCGGTAACGGCGCGAAGGCGATGTTCACGGATCACAAGGGAACTCCGCAAGGTTCCCAGACCAAACTGGTGGTCGAAACCCGTGATGGCATGGCGGGAATTTTGGTTGCCATCGACAATAAACCCCTGTCGGCGGCGCAGCGCCAAGCCGAAGAGGCTCGGTTGCAAGGATTGGTGAACAATCCCGAGGGCCTTAAGAAGAAACAGAGGTCTGAAAAAGAGGACACGGAGCACGTCACGCGAATCATGAAGGCCCTGCCGGATGCGTTCCTCTACGAAACCGACGGCAGTGCAGTTGGGAATCAGGAAATCGGGAAGCCCGGCGACCACTTAGTGCGTCTGAAATTCCGGCCCAATCCGAAATACAGCCCACCCAGTCACGTCGAACAGGTGCTCACAGCTATGCAGGGTTACGTTCTGATTGACGCTGACCAGCATCGCATCGCAAAAATCGATGGAACTCTGGCAAAGGAGGTCGGCTTCGGTTGGGGAATTCTGGGCCACCTGGATCGCGGTGGACACTTCCTGGTGGAACAGGCCGAGGTGATTCCGGGAGATTGGGAGCTCACGCACATGAGCCTCAGTTTTACGGGTAAGGAACTCCTGTTCAAGAGCATCAGCGTTAAGTCCGATGAGGTGTTCAGCAATTTTCAGTCGGTGCCTACGAATCTAACCTTCGCGCAGGGAGTGGAACTGCTAAAGAAGCAGGAAGCGGAATTGGCGGAAAACCAGCAACGGCCTTAAATCGATAATCACAAACAAAAGTAGACGCGTTTCGTGCAACGCCTTTATGTCGCGGCCCGGATGGTTTCTTTGCGCACTGTGAGTTTCTCGATTAAATCTTCACGCACGCGATAGCCAGACCCAGGTTCGTCGCGAATCACTATCGTGCCTTGTGCCGTGACCGCGACTTCAGGTTCGATGATGTCTTCCTTCCAATAGCGTTTCGAGGCAGAAACGTCTCCCGGCAGGCGGAAGTTGTGCAGCGTGGAAAGCGCGATGTTGTGAGCGCGTCCGACTCCCGACTCAAGCATGCCGCCGCACCACACTGGAATATTGCGCGACGCACAGACGTCATGAACCTTCTTGGCTTCGGTGAATCCTCCCACCCGGCCGACCTTGATGTTGATAATGCGGCACGCGCCAAGATCCAAGGCCTTGGCCGCGTCCCGGGCATGGCGAATGGATTCGTCCAGGCAGATCGCGGTACGCAGCTCTTTTTGCAGGCGGGAGTGGTAATAGATGTCGTCGTGCCACACCGGCTGCTCGATCATCAGTAAATTAAACTGGTCGAATTTGCGCAGGTGTTCGAGCTCGTCCAGTGTGTAAGCGGAGTTGGCATCACAACTGAGCACGATCTCAGGCCAGCGCGAGCGGATGCGTTCCAGCACGTTTACATCCCAGCCCGGCTTCACTTTTACCTTGATGCGGCGATATCCGGCGGCCAGTTCGGTTTCAATCTTTTCCAGTAATTGGTCGACTGAATCCTGAATGCCAATGGAAACGCCGCAGGAAATTTCATGCAGCGTGCCCCCGAGCAGCTTCCATAAAGGCAGTTGCTTCTCCTGCGCCTCGGCGTCCCACAGCGCATTCTCGACGGCGGCCTTGGCCATGTCATGGCCGCGCACCCTCGCCATTAAAGGCACGCTCTCATGCGCTGAAGACAACGTCCGGCCGAGCACGGCCGGAGCAAGATAATGTTTGATTGTGGGCCACGCGCTTTCCGTCCACTCGCTGCTATAGAACGGATCTTCGCCGGCCACGCACTCTCCCCAGGCATCGATGCCGTCGCAGTGGACGGTCAACAAAAGAATTTGGCGGCTGAAAGTGCGCTTGAAACTCGTCTCGAAAAACTGGACGAGCGGCATCTGAATTTCGCGAAGGGTGATGGCTTCAATTTTCATAGTGTCAAAAGCAACTCACCATCTAGTTTGCGGAATACATCCACCGCTCGTCCCAGCGGCCAAGCAAAAAAGTACCGCTTCCCTGCTGGTCGCGTTCATAGCCTAGCACTGCTAATCCACCCACAAATGCTTTTAGGAATTGCTCTCGATTGCGATCCTGGACTTCTTGTGCATGGTCTCGCGATGCCGGGGATGCCTTCCACTCATAAATCTGAGCCGGAACCGAAATCGTTGCGAGGGCTTCGATGCGCTGCTTTTTTCCTGCTTGCAACAACATTTCAACCCGCTTCGACTTCAGCCACCACTCAGCCACCAGCCGATCGGTAGGCAAACCGCCCTGCAGCGGCGAAGACGTAATTCCGTACTGGTTGACACTATAGCGGCGTGCGATCGCTCCCAGCTTTTCGATATTGAGATATGCGTTCTTAATCTCCAGCGGATCAAAGGTCCACTCGATGAGCTCAAATCCACGGGCAAGCGCATCGTCACGCTGAAACAACTTTATGCGCCGGCCGAGGCCTGCATTCTGATGCTGTTTGCGTACGGCCAGCATGTGCGAATGCAGATACAAATGCCCGCCCCGAGCGCCGGGTACTGAGAGGGCGAACCCAACCATCTCGTTGCCCGCAAATGCCCCGATTACTTGCCCACCGATCTTCTCTGCCACCACAAACATGCGCAGGGGAAGCAGATCGGCGTCGGAAAAATTCCAGACTTCCTTCTGCAGGGCAACGCAGGCTCGGATTTCGTCAAGCTGATGGCATTTGCGAATAACGATCGAATCCGAGCTCACTTGGCATCCCGTTCCTGTACCTTCGCGCGCTGCCATAACGATTCCAGTTCTTCCATGGAGGCGTCTTGGGGAGACCGCCCCGAAGGCCGTAAATGATCCTCCATCCACTGAAAGCGGCGCTTGAATTTACGGTTAGTTTTCTTCAGCGCCGACTCGGGATCAAGCGAAAGATAACGCGCGATGTTTACCAGCACGAAAAAAAGATCGCCCACTTCGCCTTCCAGCCGCTCGCGCAGGTCTTCGTTGATTTGCGGGCGGCCTGACCCGGCGACGCCTTGCCCCGGCGGCTGCGGCCCGGGCGCAGGAAATTCTTTGAGCTGCTCCCGCAGTTCTTCGGTTTCCTCGCGGAGTTTTTCGAATAATCCCTGAATATTCGGCCAATCGAAACCCACGCGAGATGCACGCGAGCTGAGCTTGTGGGCTTCGAGCAATGCCGGCATCGCGGCGGAAATTCCGGCCACGACGGATTCCGGCTTTTCGTCTTTCTTTGCAGCCTTGCCGCCGCCGGCTTCCAGACGCTTCTTCTTTTCTTCCGACTTGAGCGCTTCCCAGTTGCGCAAGACTTCGGACGAGGTCTCGGCCTTTACGTCTCCAAAGACATGAGGATGCCGATCAACAAGCTTATCGGAGAGCCGGTCGAGAACTTCGTCGATTGAGAACGTTCCTTGATCTTTCGCCATCTGCGCGTAGAAGAGAACCTGGAGCAGCAGGTCGCCGAGTTCACCCGGCAGTTCGTCCCAATCGCGATTGTCAATGGCTTCGAGGACTTCGTAAGTCTCTTCGAGGGTATAGGGCTTGATCGAGTCGAAGGTCTGCTCGCGGTCCCAGGGGCACCCTGCCGGACCGCGCAGGCGGGCCATAATTGAAACCGCCCGTTCGAACCGCTCTCCAGTAGTTGGCATGGGGAGCAATCACTGTAAATGAGGTGGGTGTGCGCAGGCAATTGAGTTATCGCGCGAAGGTCTGCACCAATAGTTGCGTGTCGTCGGAGATAATGCCGTCGACTCCCCAATCGGCAAGTCGCAGCATTGTCTTTCGATCATTCACCGTCCACGTGACCAACTTCTGGCCCGCGCTGTGGACCTCCTTAACCAACTTAAGGGTTACCAGCGAATGATGCGGAGTCACGTAGTCCGCGTTGGTTTCGCGCCAGCAGGCAAGCTGTCCTGGCTTGTCACAGATGATCCCGACCTGAATTTTCGGGCTGCGGGTTTTCAATTCCATCACGACCTCCGACAGAAAAGACGAAACCACGTAGCGCTCTTCCATCCGGTATTCGCGGAGTAAGCCGAGTATCTTCGACTCCATCCCGGCAACCTTGAGTTCAATATCGAGAAATGCCCGCTGACTATAGCGCTGCAGCACATCTTCGAGCAGCGGGAGATGCGTCAGTTGATTCGCGGCGGCCTGGGAGACGGTGATGCTGTCTACCATGGGGTCATGACAAACCACGAAGCGGCCAGAGCCGGTTAAGCGCACGTCGAACTCGAAACCGTGACAGCCGTGCTCAAGAGCCAGATCAAAAGACGCAAGAGTGTTTTCCGGTACAGAGGTAGACGCACGCGCGCCGCGATGACCGAGGAGGAGGGGAAGGTCGGACATCCTGCGTAATTTTACGCTCGATTGTGCGGAGGCAAGATTACAAAAACGACGACAGGAGCAGAATTTTTGAGGTGTTCACATTCAGTGATGATTTTCGCAACCCTGGTTTCCCCGAGCCGGCTAGTCGAGATCGAAATCGCGAATGGGTTTGCCGGTGTCCGGAGACTCTTTAGCCTTCTTGACCGCCTCCTGAAATTTCTTTTCCAGAAGATCTCCGGCATGTTTTTGCGCTTCAACCGACTGACGGAAAATGGATTCGCGACGGCTATCCTGCTCTTTCATGGCCTTGGCGGCGGCCTCGAAATCGTTGAACATCTTGGGCTTGACGGCGGGGGTATGCGCGATGACCCCTTTAGCCGTGGGATCGACTTTCAGCACTGCGCTGCAGCACGGGCAGGTTATATCGAAAGCCGCGGTATTCTCCGCCATATAGCAAATCATAGCGCAAATAAGCACCCTTGATCGAGAAACTCAATGAGGCTGGATTTTTATGGGGAAAATATGGAACAGGGAAAGCATTTCCCAACCTAGCAGAATCACCGAAACCACAGTCACCGTGATTGCCAGGATCTCGCCGAAATTTAGACTGCTGCGGCGGGGCTCGAACCGCCTGGCCACCAAACCAAGGATGTTCAAGGTTGCGAAGCCAAAAACCAATACCCACAGGATGTTGTAAACATTGCTTTTCTTGCTGGAAAACTCACCGGAAAACCGAAGCGCAAAGAGCAGCGATGATTGCAGGCCAACCACAGTCGGCCCCATCCAGCTATGGGATGTAACCCGTGCGACCGTAGTGGTAAGGGGCGAAACCATGGTCTAGATCGGTTGAACCTCCGGTGGTCCTGAAAACCTACGATATTACTCTGTTTGCGCTGCGAAAGTCAGCGTGAAAACAGGGTTACTCTTCTGCGTCCAGCTAAGAGCAAGACCTGCTTTATAATAGAGGTTTCTGCATCCCCTTCCAGGCCACTAAGGAGACCGGTGGCGCGGCAATCAGGCGTGGCAAGCCTTTTGGGGCGCGGGCAGGGTTCATTCACAGATTTCGACATATTGATGTCCACAGAAACCATCGTTGTTCGCGGGGCGCGAGTTCACAACCTCAAGAACATAGATTTTGAGATTCCGCACAACTCACTGACGGTAGTCACCGGGGTTTCGGGATCGGGGAAATCTTCGCTCGCCTTCGACACAATTTATGCTGAAGGTCAGCGCCGGTATGTGGAATCGCTTTCGGCCTATGCTCGCCAGTTCCTGGAGCGAATCGAGAAGCCGGATGCGGACGTTATCGACGGAATCGCGCCTGCCGTGGCAATCCGGCAAAAAAACACCACGCGCAATCCTCGTTCCACCGTCGGCACGGCAACCGAAATCTACGACTATTTGCGCCTGCTCTTCGCCCGTGTCGGCCGGACCTATTGCCTGCAGTGCGGCCAGGAGGTCAAGAAAGACACTGTCGATGAGGTCGCCGAGGCCGTTCTAAGATTGAGTGAGGGCACGCGGCTTAATGTGTTGTTCCCGCTGCAGAGTGCGGTTCCACAAGCGGCGAACGGGTTGAGTGCTGCGCCGGCCAAAGCTAAGCGCAAGAAAAAGGCCAAAGCCCACGCCGATAAACGCCCATCGGAACAGCTGAAGGCCCGCCTGCTCGATCTGCGCACCCGTGGCTTCAACCGTCTCTATCAGGGCGGACAGATCTTCGAGTTTTCCACACCTGAATCTCTATTGAATATCAACTTCGCAGAGCCGGTGTTCGCTCTCGTGGATCGCCTCGTGGTATCGGCGGACTCGCGTGCCCGCATTGTGGACGCGGTGGAGATCGGCTTTCGCGAATCCAGCGAAGTCATCTTCGAGACCGCTCCGCGCGAAGGACAAGCTTCCGAACAACTGCGATTCTCCCAACGCTTCGAATGCAAGAGCTGCAACATTCGCTACGAGGAACCAGAGCCACGGTTATTCTCCTTTAACAATCCGTATGGCGCCTGCCCTCGATGTCAGGGGTTCGGAAATACCATCGACTTCGATCTCAATCTCGTAATCCCCGACAAATCGCTCACCCTGAATCAGGGCGCGATCGAGCCTTGGACTAAGCCCAAGTATCGCTCGCTACTTACCGACCTCAAGCGCTTTGCCCGCGAGGCGGATATTCCCATGGATGTGCCCTGGAACGAACTGGATCGCGAGCAGCAGCGGCTGGTCATTGAAGGCGAAGGACGATTCCCGGGAGTACGCGGCTTCTTCAACTATCTGGAGCGAAAGAAATACAAGCTTCACGTCCGCGTGTTTCTCAGCCGATACCGTGGATATTCCGTCTGCTCCGCCTGCGACGGAACACGCCTGCGCACCGAGGCGCGGCAGGTGGAAATCAATGGCAAAAACATTTGCGATGTGTCGGGCATGACGATTGAAGATGCGTCAAAGTTCTTCGAAGCCGTTGAGCTGACAGAGCAGGAAGCGGGCATCGCTGACAGGTTGTTGCAGGAAATCCGCGAGCGCCTGCGCTTCCTGAATGAAGTTGGGCTGGAGTATCTGACTCTCGACCGGCTGGCATCCACGCTCTCGGGCGGTGAAGCGCAACGCATACAGCTGGCCACTTCGCTAGGATCACGTCTTGTGGGAACGCTCTATGTCCTCGATGAGCCCTCCATCGGGCTACACAGCCGCGACACTCATCGTCTCATCAGAATCCTGCACAACCTGCGCGATTTGGGTAACACGATTCTGGTTGTGGAACACGATCGTGACGTGATGCAGGCCTCCGACACCATTCTCGACCTCGGACCGGGTGCCGGAGAACACGGTGGCATGGTTATCGCAGCCGGAACCTACGAGCAGATCCAAAAGATGCCTGCCTCCCTTACCGGACGCTATCTCTCCGAAGAGCTGCATATCCAGATACCGACTACGCGCCGGAAACCGGGGCCGCAGCAAATCAAAATCTACGGCGCTCGCGCCCACAATTTGAAAGGGATTGATCTTGAGGTTCCGTTGCGGATGCTCGTCGCCATCACGGGCGTTTCCGGTTCCGGAAAATCCACGCTACTGCACGACGTGCTGTACCAGGCTCTATCGAGCGCAAAGAAGCAGCCCAACGGCAACCCCGTCGTGGCTTCATCTTGGGATCGTGTGGAAGGCGCTGAGTTCATCGACGAGGTTGTGTTAGTCGATCAATCTCCCATCGGGCGCACGCCGCGCTCCAATCCGGTTACTTACAGCAAAGCCTTCGATGGCATCCGCGATCTATTCGCTTCCCTGCCTGAAGCCAAGAAACGCGGGTTTACTGCGGGGCATTTCTCTTTCAACGTCCCGGGTGGGCGTTGCGAGACCTGTCAGGGCGACGGCACTGTCACCGTGGAAATGCAATTTCTCGCGGACGTAGAGCTGATCTGCGAAGAGTGCAAAGGCGCGCGTTACAAACCTCAGGTGTTGGAGGTTCGCTATCGCGGGAAGAATATCCATGAAGTCCTCAATCTCACAATCAAGGAAGCACTGCAGTTTTTCGCTGGCGCACCAAAGATTGTGGACAAGCTACGCGTTCTGGAAGAAGTAGGACTCGGCTATCTTCGGTTGGGGCAGTCCGCCACAACACTCTCAGGCGGCGAAGCGCAACGAATGAAATTGGCGGCGCACCTGCAGCCCGCTGCACGCGAAGCGAACCGGCCGCGTAGCTCCGATGACCCACCTCGGCGGAAACGGCACATCCTTTATATTTTGGACGAGCCGACCACGGGGCTGCATTTTGACGACATCAGCAAACTACTCTCCGCCTTCCGCCGTCTAATCGATGCAGGAGGCTCTATCCTCGTGATCGAGCATAACCTCGAAGTGATCAAGACCGCGGATTGGGTAATCGATCTCGGTCCGGAAGGCGGCGGTCGAGGCGGCTATCTTGTCGGATCGGGTCCGCCCGAAGCGATCGCCAAACTTCCCCAGTCGTATACCGGAAAGTTTCTGAAAGGTATATTGAACGGAAATGGGTCGTCGGGCGCTGGGCTATCGGGAACTGGGTCATCGGGAGATGGATCGTCGCGGAATGGGGGCAAGTAGATCAATCTGGCTGGCGTTGTTGGTTGTGTGCCTGACTGAGTCGGCTCTCGCCCAGAGCACCGGCGAGACCGTGCGTCATCACAAGGTCGTCGAGCAGGATTCGTCCTTCCCTTCCGAGTTGATACAGGCCGAGAGCGCAATCGAAAAACACGACTACGTGACTGCCGAGCCGCTCTTAAAAAAAGTCGTCGACGCCGATCCCAATAACTTTCAAGCCTGGTTTGACTTGGGATTCGTGTACAACGCGCTGGGAAACGCTTCGGATTCGATTGCCGCCTATCGTAAATCGGTCGCGGCCAAGCCGGATGTCTTCGAGTCTAACCTCAACCTCGGACTCATGCTGGCAAAAGCTGGCCAACCTGATGCCGAACAATTCTTGCGCGCTGCGACCACGCTGAAACCTACTGCCAATGTGGACGAAGGTCATGCTCGAGCCTGGCTTTCGCTGGCTCACGTTCTTGAAAATAACAAGCCCGAAGAAGCGATCAGCGCCTACAAGCAGGCTGCTGCCCTCGACTCCAAAGACCCGGAGCCTCATCTGGCGGCTGGGTTGCTCTTGGAAAAAGACAATCGTTTTGCCGATGCCGAGCAAGAATACAAGGAAGCACTTGCCCTCGATCCCACTTCCAGCGATGCCTTAACCGGAATGGCCAACGTCTACATGCGCGGGCAGCGTTACGCGGAGGCCGATCCGATCCTGCGCAAGATCATTACCATGCACCCCGAAGATGCGTCAGCACGCGTGCAACTTGCGCGTATCCTCCTCGCCCTTGGAAAGAACGACGACGCAGTCGCGCAACTGAAGGAGTTGCTCAAGCTTGATCCCGGAAATTCCCTGGCGCAGGCCGATCTCGGCGATCTTTACCTGCAGAACAAGAAATACGATGAGGCAGAAGCCTTATTCCGTTCCATGCTGGCCGTGCACCCAGAAAGCGCGCAATTACATCACTACCTCGGCGTAGCTCTTCTGAAACAACTAAAGTACGCGGACGCGCAACGGGAGTTTCTCACTGCGGTGAAGCTAAAGCCCGATTTCGGCGAAGCCTACGGCGATTTGGCGACGGCCGCCGTCGAGAACAAAAACTACGAACTCGCGATCAAAGCCGCCGATGCGCGCGCCAAATTTCTGCCCGAGATTCCAGTGAGCTATTTCCTTCGCGCCAGCGCTTACGATCATCTGCGCGACTACAAAATGGCGGCGCAGCAGTATCATCGGTTTCTTGAGGCCGCGAACGGAGCGTATCCTGATCAGGAGTGGCAAGCTCGCCATCGCTTGATTGCCATCGAGCCAAAAAAATGAGCGCTATGCGTTTTCCGACAACCATTGCCGCGCTTCTCCTGGCGACGTCAGTCCTCGCATTCGCCTACAAAACAGAAACGCTGCAGGAGTTGATCGCGCGGGCTGAATCGGCAAAGCTCGATGATCAGCCGGCCTTGTTCACTGACATCGCCGAGCGCCAACTCAAATCGGCCGACGAATTGTATTCCGCTGGCAAATCTGATGAGGCTCGCGCTGCAGTACAAGATGTTGTAACTTATTCGGAAAAAGCGCAGAGCTCCGCCATCCAATCCGGCAAGAAACTTAAGAACACGGAGATTGCCCTCAGAAAAATGGCTGCCAAGCTGCGAGATATCAAACGCAGTTTGAACTTCGACGACCAGGCACCGGTGCAGGCGGCTGCCGACCATCTGGAGAGCCTGCGAACCGATCTTCTAACCCACATGTTCGGTAAGGGCAGATGATTTCCGCCTGGGGCAAGCTCGGACGATTGGCGTTAGCGGCATCTCTGCTCTTGACCGCGTGGGCGCAGACTCGTCGCGACCCGCTCAATCCGAACGAGCAAGATCAACTGCGGGACGCCGCGCAGGATCCAGCCGAGCGCCTTAAACTCTACATCCAGTTTGCGCGCACCCGGCTAACCGCTTTGGAACAAGTGAGGGCCGATCCCAAGATAACCGATCGCGCTCAACAAACCCGCGATCGGCTGCAGGACTTTCTGGATGTCTATGATGAGCTGAACGACAACATCGATACTTTCGTAGAGCGCAAGGCGGATCTACGAAAGCCTCTAAAGTCCGTTATCGAAGCCGACACCGAGTTTCAAGCCAAGCTCCGAGCTCTGAAAAACTCAGCAGACGCCAGCAAGGACGAAGCCAAATATGATTTTCTGCTCAGCAACGTTCTCGACGCTGTTGATGGCGGCGTACAGGATCACCGGCAATTACTGAGCGAACAAGAAGAAGCAGCCAAGCACAAGAAAAAGTAGAACCTCTTCGTGCTAACCTAGCCGGAAGGTGACAGACCGACTTCTCCACATTTTCCAGGAAACTTACAGCGAGCTACGGCCGCGCGCGCCCATGCCGGAGCTTGCAGTCGAGTTCTTCGCCTTTGTGAACATCAACAACACCATTCGCCTGCGGGAAGGAAAACTCTTCGTCCGCCTGTCAGACCTGCTGGAAGGCGCACCCGACGCAGTCTTGCAAGCGATTGCTCACATCCTGCTGGCCAAAATGTACCGCAAACCCATCGAGCGAGCCTACTCGACTCGTTATCGCCGCTATATTTCAGGTCAAGACATCTCCAGAAAAGCTCATCTTGTTCGTCAAGTCCGCGGCCGCAAGCGAATCGAAAGCGCGCAGGGCCGAACTTACAATCTGGAAAACATCTTCGACGACCTGAACACACGATTCTTCTACGGCTTGCTCGCTCGACCTCAGATGACTTGGAGCCGCGACCATGCCCGCAACCGCCTTGGTCACTACGATCCCGCCCACAACGCCATCGTCGTGAGTCGCGTCTTCGATCATCCCCGAGTTCCCTGCTACGCGGTGGAATACATCGTCTATCACGAAATGCTGCACCTGAAACATCCCGTGAAGCTGCGCGGCAGCCGTCGCTGCGTGCATTCCACGGAGTTCCAGGCGGAAGAGAAGCTCTTCCCTCACCTCGACCAGGCCCGGGCTTTTCTGAGGCGTTTGTAGCACAAAACGCGAGCCTGCGCCGGGCAAGTGATTTAGATCACAACAGCCCGTGATTCCATGCGTTGACGCCGCGGAAGTCGAAAGACTATCCTAGATAATGAAATTGAAATTCATTTTCAATATCGTAAGCTAAAAACTGAGGCAATTCCCTAAGATGTTAGAAGCATTCATCGTAACCTCGCGGGAAGGCGTGGAAGCCGCGCTGATCGTCGGAATTACTCTCGCCTACCTGTCGAAAATCAATCGCCCAGAGCTGCGCAAATCCGTCTACGCCGCACTGATCGCCGCCTTTGTTGGCAGCCTTGGGGTCGCAGCCCTGCTCTCTCGCACGCAATGGAACCAGGACATTTTCGAAGGCTGGGTCATGCTGGCTGCCGCTTTCTTCGTCATCACCATGATCATTTTCATGATGAAGACGGGCCGCAAGATGAAGGGCGAGATCGAGGGCAAAGTTGGGCTGCTGGCGGGCCGCAACGCATGGTTCGGACTCTTCGCATTCGTATTTCTGATGATCCTGCGGGAAGGCGTGGAAACCGTTCTCATCCTCTCCGCAGTCTCCCTCAACTCGACTGAACTGCTCAGCTTCCTGGGCACGTTCCTCGGCGTAATTGCTGCCGTGGCATTTGGCGTGATGTTTGTCAAAGGCAGCGTCCGGATCAATCTGCAGAAATTCTTCCGCGTCACTACGGTGATTTTGTTCTTCGTCGCTGCACAGTTAGTCGTTTCGGGCTTGCATGAGCTGTCTGAGAACGGCGTACTGCCTTCTTCGAAGACGGAGATGGCGATTGTCGGCCCCATCGTGCGTAACGACCTGTTCTTTTTCATCACGATTCTGGCCCTGGCCGCACTCATGGTGCTCTTCGAGGTCAAGCGCCGCCAACCGGGAACATTGCCCGATTCCCCTGCTGAAAGACGAAAAGCAGTTTGGAGTGCCCGCCGCGAGCGCCTTTGGATGGCCTCCGTCTATGCCAGTTCATTCGTATTCATAGTTCTCGTTACTGCCGAGTTCATCTACACCAAAAGCGTGAGCGCGTTGTCGCCGGCGACGGAAGTCACCTTTATCAGCGGCAAGGTCAGCATTCCGCTGACGCAAGTCCAGGACGGTGATCTCCATCGTTTCGCGGCCCAAGAGGGTGGCACGACAGTACGTTTCTGGCTCTATCAGAAACCGGACGGAAAGATTGCCACAGTCCTCGATGCTTGCGAAATCTGCGGCGCTGTGGGCTTTTATAGAGGGCCGAACGGAGTAGTCTGTAAGAACTGCGCCGCTCCGATTAATCCGCAGTCGGTTGGAATGCCCGGCGGATGTAATCCCGTCCCCTTGAAGGCGCAAGTCACAGCCGACGCCGTTGTTATTCAGGAAGCGGACATCGCGGCCAAGAGCCGCATGTTCCAGCAATAAGCCATGTTCGGACGCCTCGTCTACGAATCGTTCCGGCGGCAGAAACGGCGCAAACTGCTGGCTGGCGTAGCGATCACACTAGGCGTGGGCGTGGCCACCGCGATGATCGCCGTGGCTACCGACATTGGAGACAAGATCAGCCGCGAACTGCGCACCTACGGCGCGAACCTGACCGTGACTCCGCAGGAAGATACTCTCGATGTTCAAATCGGCGGGGTTGATCTCAAGCCGCCGAGCGACGGCGCGTACCTTAACGAAGCCGACCTGCCCAAAATCAAAGGGATGTTCTGGCGAAACAACATTGTGGGTTTTGCTCCTATGCTGCCGATCAGTGTCCGCGTGAATTCGGATGCGGAGAATCTTACCTTGCTCGGAACCTATTTCTCGAAGCGGCTCAACTTCGGCAAGGAAGATTTTGTTACTGGCGTACGCATTACTCATCCCTGGTGGAAGGTACGGGGCGCATGGCCCGATGACAACTCTTCCGACGTGTTGCTGGGTGAAAGTCTCGCAGAAAAGCTCGGTCGCAAGCCGGGAGACGAAATAGACATCGCTGGTCAAACACATCGCGTTACTGGCATTCTTTCTACTGGCGGAGCGGAGGACAATCAAATCGTCACGTCCCTCGCACTCGCCCAACAGATACTTGGCAAGCCCGGCGCTGTTCGCCGCGTCTATGTAAGTGCGCTAACCAAGCCCGAGGATGCGTTCGCTCGGCGCGATCCGCAAACCCTGCGGGGCGCGGAATACGATCGCTGGTATTGTTCGCCGTATGCGGCCTCGATCGCTTTCCAGTTGCAGGAAGCGATTCCGCACTCGCACGCGGAGCAGATTCGCCAGATCGCGCAGAATGAAGGCACCGTTCTCTCACGCATTAAGGGCCTGATGCTTCTGGTGACGCTGGCAGCGTTGTTCGCATCCGCGCTCGCAGTCTCCGCAGCCATGGCGACAGCGATCTTTGAGCGGCGCACCGAAGTAGGGCTGATGAAAGCCTTGGGCGCGGGCAGTGTTTCCGTAGCCGCCCTGTTCTTCGCGGAGGCTTTGCTGCTGGCCCTGATCGGCGGGGTCGTAGGTTTCGCCGGAGGCGCATTGCTGGCCCGCCAGATCGGCCGCTCAATCTTCGATTCTCAAATCACCATTGACGCTGTTCTCTTCCCCGTGATCCTGGCCATCGCCGTGATCGTGACCTTCGCTGGCAGCGCCATGGCGATTCGCCGCGCCGTGAAGTTTGATCCCGTCTATGCACTACGAGGTGAAGCGTGAGTTCGGATCTGATCAACCGCCGCTCCGCCAAGCCTCACTCTTCGATGTTCTTGCGCATGCTGATGCGCGCCGCGGTGCTCCGTCGCGGACGCGCCGCCTCTGCCCTGCTGGCCATGGTCGTTGCCGCAGCCGTGGGCACGGCCATGCTCAATCTCTACGTCGATGTGCAAGCCAAACTACGCAAGGAGTTTCGCAACTACGGCGCGAACATCGTAGTGGTTGGGAAAGATGGCCAACCGCTTCCCGTCGATGCTCTCACGAAAGTCGAATCCGCATTGGTTGGACACGGTCTCGCCGTGCCGTTCGCCTACATTGTTGCCCGCACTTCCGACGGCCAATCCGTCGTCGTCGCCGGGACTGATCTCGATCAAGTCCGCAAACTGGATAGCTGGTGGTCGGTTACAGCCTGGCCTAACACGTCGCAAGATGCGCTGCTCGGAACGCGCGCCGCTGCAGTGGTGAGCCCGCAAGGAAAGCCTTTCGACCTCAGCTTCCAAGAACGTACGATTCACCTCAACCCGGTTGGAACACTGCGCACCGGCGCATCCGAAGACAGCCGCATTTATCTTTCGTTACAGGATTTCGAAAGTTGGACAGGAGTGCAACCGTCGACCATCGAGATTGCTGCTTCAGGTTCGTCCGAAGAGGTCAACCTTCTGATTCACCAACTCTCTCAAGCCCTCCCCGGCGCAGACGTCCGCCCTATTCGTCAAATCATGGAAGGCGAAGCGCGCGTGCTCGGAAAAACTCGCGCCACTCTGGCCGCAGCCGCTTCCCTGATCATTGCAACTGCGGCTCTGTGCGTGCTCTCTACGCTAATTGGATGGGTATTTGATCGGCGACGCGACTTTGCAATTATGAAGGCTCTAGGCGCCTCCGAAGGGCTGATTAGCGGGTTTTTCGCCGCCGAAGCCGCCGCTTTGGGCGCGGTCGGAGCGATCATCGGATTCGGTATCGGCGTGGCAGTTGCTGCCTGGATTGGCCGGGTTAACTTTCATTCGCCGGTAGTGCCGCGCTTCAACGTCTTGCCTATCGTTTTCGTAGGCAGCATCGCCGTGGCCTTGATTTCCGCCGTGCTTCCGATTTTTCTGCTGCGGCGCGTGCAACCCGCTATGATCTTGAGGGGGGGAGTGAGATGATCAAGCTGAAGAATGTCAGCCGTGGATATCCCGCCCGCGCCGAGGCCAAGGGCGGCGTCATTCGCGCCCTCGACGATTTCTCCCTCAATGTCGATCCCGGCGAGTGGATCGCGATCATGGGCCCATCCGGCTCCGGCAAATCAACATTGGTGAACTTGATTGGCTGCCTGGATCGTCCAAGCTCTGGCGAGATTTGGCTCGACGGTGAAGACGTGGCTCGCATTTCTGCGAGTGAACTGAATCGCGTGCGAGCCGAGAAAATTGGTTTCGTGTTCCAGCAGTTCCATCTGATTCCCTATCTCTCGGCCCTCGAAAACGTAATGCTGGCCCAATACTTCCACAGCATGACGGACGAACAAGAAGCGCTCGAAGCGCTCGAGCGCGTGGGATTGAAAGAGCGCGCCCACCACATTCCCTCCCAGCTTTCCGGCGGCGAACAGCAGCGTGTCTGCATAGCGCGCGCCTTAATCAACGATCCAAAGATCGTTCTTGCCGACGAACCCACCGGAAACCTCGACGCCGCGAACGAAGAGATTGTCCTGCGCCTTCTGCGCGAACTACACCAGCAAGGACGCACTATCGTGATGGTGACCCACGACCCTGTCGTCGCCCGCCTCGCCGACCGCCGCATCGAATTACACCACGGAAAGATCGCAGCGCAGGAAGTCTTCGCCATGGCCGACGAAGAACAATTCGATGAAGTTCTAGAAGAACTCTGGGCGCTAGGCGAGCACGGCGAGATCGCCGAAGTCGGCCGCATGGAAGTGCACGGAGCTTTGCCGGTAAGCATCGCCATAGAAAAAATGATCGCGCTTGGCTTGGTCACTGCGACGCCACATCCGCCCGAGGCCCACGACCACAAGCCGTTCATCAACCCCTGCCACGATGCCCTGAAACCCACTGGCGTCTCAACCGGCGATGGCAGCATGATCGTAGAACTCACGCCCCGCGGGCGTCAGCGCGCCGCGGATATTGTTCGCCGTCACCGCCTCGCCGAGCGCCTCTTCACCGACAGTCTCGCCATGGACAGCGAAACGGAAATTGAACAACAAGCCTGCAAGTTCGAACACATTCTTTCGCCCGAAGCCACCGACAAAATATGCGCATTCCTGGGCCACCCCCGTACCTGCCCTCATGGCGCGCCCATTCCACCAGGCCCCTGCTGTGGCAGGACGGCTGAGTTCGTCGATGCTTCTCTTGCGGACTCTGAGCGGCACGCCTGACCTTTTCATGTCCACCCGTAGAACCTGCATCGGCGTTTTCGACTCCGGCTTTGGAGGCCTGACTGTCCTCAAAGCTTTGCTTCGACTTATCCCCGATGCCGACTACCTTTATTTTGGCGATACAGCCCGGCTCCCTTATGGATCGAAATCCGCGGAAACCGTGGCGCGGTACGCTGTCGGCGCGGCACGCTATCTCGAACAATGCGGCGCCCAGGCTCTGGTCATCGCCTGCAATACGGCCACCGCTCTGGCGTTGGATAAAATCACAGAAGCCGCAAGCGTCCCGGTTGTAGGCGTGATCGAGCCTGGGACTGAGCGCGCGGTCGCGGAGAGTTCGAACAAGAAGGTCGTCGTAATCGGCACCGAAGCGACGGTCAGCAGCCACGCTTACTTGAAGGCTCTTCAAGCTCGAGGCGTGCACGCAAGAGAAAAAGCGTGCCCGTTGCTGGTTCCGTTGGTCGAGGAAGGATGGATCGACCATCCTGTAACTGAAGAGGTAGCCAACATCTACCTCAAAGAAGCGTTCGCCGACGAATTTAAATCAGCCGATGTGCTTTTGCTCGGATGCACTCACTATCCCCTCATCCAGCCGCTGTTGCGCAAGGTCG
>Ga0206956_1022_pt1 | contig 59509 bp, 55 predicted proteins | sample Alteio_BWOrgHeat_35_FD_153252 | JGI IMG/M metagenome (GOLD analysis project Ga0206956, IMG submission 153252) | Enriched cells from forest soil in Barre Woods Harvard Forest LTER site, Petersham, Massachusetts, United States -... | ecosystem: Environmental > Terrestrial > Soil > Temperate forest >...
TCCACCGGCTTGGGGCCAAAACGAAGATAGTGCATGGTCACGCCGACTACGCCGAAGAGCATGGCAAGGTTCCCAATCCACTTCGCCGGTCCCTTCCAGAACTTTACTACCCACGGAATATGCGGATCCTTCGGCAATCCCCCATAAGCCTCGGGATTGGTTACGTCGTGGAGCACATAGATCACGCCAGTTCCGCCTACACCCGGCGGATCGTAAACTCCTGCCTTCTCGATGCCGTAGTTTTCCCGCAGTTGTTTGGCCCGTGTCTCAGCCAGGTCTTTCATGTCATCTTTCGTGCCAAAATGCAGACACCCGGTAGGGCAAGACTTGATGCAAGCCGGCTCCAGTCCTTCATTCACCCGGTCCGAGCACAGCGTACACTTGAACATCTTCTTGGTCGCCGGATTGAATTTCGGAATGTTGAACGGGCAGCCGCTGACGCAGTATCCGCAACCAATACAGTTTGCCTGTTGAAAATCAACGATCCCGTTCGAATATTGCACGATGGCGCCGTCGGCCGGACACGCCGCCAGGCAGCCCGGATCGGCGCAGTGCATGCACTGATCCTTGCGCATCAGCAGCGTGACGCTGCCGTCCTCGCGTTCGTGCTCGTTGAACTTGATCAGGTTCCAGTAATTCCACGCGGTCTCCGGCATCGTCTGATAGCTGTTGTCGAAGACGGTATCGGTAAACGTGTAGCCGTTCCACTCCAGACAAGCGACTTCGCAGGCCTTGCAGCCGATGCAGGTCGTGGTATCGACCAGCTTGCAGACCTGCTCTGCCCGCTCAACTCCAGCCCCCGGAATCGGACCGGCGTGGCCGGAGATTTTAACGATTTGCAAAGTTGCCTGGCTCATAACGTTGCCTTACGCTTTTTCCAGTTTGACGAGAAAGCCTTTGAACTCGGGCGTGTACGCATTGGGATCAATCACGGTAGGAGTAAGCCGATTGGCGATCGTCCTCGCGTCCCGGCCGGCATCTTCCTGAATTCCGCGATAGCCCTGGTGAATGGGAAGACCGATCTGATAAACCTTTTTTCCGTCAATCATCATGGGCTTGATGCGCTTGGTGACAAACGCTTTCGCCACGTAGTAGTTGCGCGCGCTCGTCACCTTCACCTTGTCGTTGCCCTTGATCCCCAGTTCTTGCGCCAGTTCGACCGGAATCTCGACGAACGGCTCAGGAATGAGTTGGACGTTCATGGGATTGTTCTTGGTCCAGTAGTGATAATGCTCGGTGAGTCTGTAGGTGGTGCACACAATGTTCAATCCGTCGCCCGGCGTAGCGTACTTGTCCGCGGGGGTACTCAGTTTCTTCACCACCGGGTTATTGGATTGATTGGGATGAAACAGATTTTGCACCGGACTCTCGATTGGCTCGTAGTGCTCCGGTAAAGGCCCATCGGCGAATGCGCCTAAAGGCGCAAAGATTCGGCCTACGCCTTCCGGAGTCATGATGAACGGGCCCATGTGTTCGCTGGGGTGCGAGTCCGGCTTGAAGTCGGGAACATCGTTGCCGACCCAGAGTTGCGCCGATTCGTTCCACCAGACCTGTTTGCGTTCAGCATCCCAAGGTTTTCCGGAAGCATCGCAGGAAGCGCGGTTGTATAAGACGCGACGATTGGCCGGCCACGACCACGCCCAGTTGGGGTAAATGCCTTGGCCCGAGGGGTCTTCTGTTCCTCGCCGCGCAAGCTGCGGGCCGGCTTCGGTCCAGCATCCGGAATAAATCCAGTTGCCGCAAGAGGTGGTGCCGTCGTCTTTCAGCCATGCGAAGCCAGGCACCTGCTGCCCGCGCTTAATGACCTGCTGCGTCTTCGGATCAGTTAAATCAGCGAGCGCCTTGCCGTTGATCTCTTTCGCCAATTCCGTGAGTGAAGGCTGGGGATTCGTGTAAGGCCACGTGAGATTCAGAATCGGATCAGGGAACTTGCCGCCTTCTTTCTTATAAAGTTCCCGTACCTTGAGAAAAATGTCGGAGACAATGTCTTGATCGAGACGGCATTCCCCCGGGGTCGGCACGGCGACGTTTTTCCACTGGAGCCAGCGAGCCGAGTTGGTCATGGACCCGTCTTTTTCAGCGAAGCCTGCACATGCCAGCCGATAAACGGTGGTGTTGATGGTCTTCATTTCCTCCGGCGTAGTTCCCGGCGCCTTCCAGAATTCACTGGTCTCATCGGGATAGATCTCGCCCACCACGAGGAAATCAGCTTTCTTCAACGCATCGATATTTTTCTGCGAGTCCGGCCCAATGGCCACGCCATTCATGCCGAAAGCCAGCATTCCCTTGACTGAGCCGCGATACATGTTGTCCCAGATCTGAGTCCACGAATAATTGCGATCGACTTTGGGCATGTAGTTGAACGCAAAATCGTTTTCTTTGGTCGCCGCGTCCCCGAACTGGGACTTCAAGTAGGACACCGCAAACTTGGGAGTGTTCGACCAGTAATTAAACGAATCCCACGGTGCGGGCTTGGAACTTGTAGGAGTAATTCGCTTCAAATAAGCGGCGAGGTCGGCATCAGCCGGACTCGGAACCTTCAGGTAGCCCGGCAAACTGTCAAACACGCCGCCCATGTCTGTAGCGCCTTGAATGTTGGAATGGCCGCGCAACGCATTTACGCCGCCGCCCGCGCGTCCCACGTTGCCCAGCAGCAGTTGCAAGATTGCAGCCGTGCGGATTATTTGCGTGCCGAACGAATGCTGTGTCCATCCCACTGCGTAGAGAATAGTGGCGACTTTCTTCAAGTCTCCGTCTTTGCGGATGGAAGTGAATAGATCCGCAGCCTTCAGGAACTGATCTTTCGGTATGCCAGTGATACGTTCAACCATCTCCGGCGTGTAGCGCGAATATTGCTGTTTCAGTAACTGGAAGACGCAACGGGGATGCTGCAAGGTTAGATCGTAAGCCACCTTCGGAGGCAAAGGTGGCAGTGGAGTTGGCGTCACCGCGGTCTGTCCCAAAGCCATGCCGGCGGATTTTTGCGAACTGCCGGCTGCAGCGTGCGCGCTTGGCGCAACACCTCCCGCATCATTGCCATCCTCGTAATTCCAGGTGGACTTGTCGTAGGTTTTGGTCGCCGCATCGAAGCCCGAGTACAAACCATCCTCGGGCAGCTTGAAACCTTCTTTTACAACGAATGCGGCATTCGTGTAGTTGACAAGATAGTCTTTCGCAATCCGATTATTCTCGATGGCGTAGCGAACCATTCCACCCAGCATCGCAATATCGGAACCGGCGCGAATCTGAAGGAATAGATCGGACGTCGCAGCAGTGCGGGTGAAGCGCGGGTCTACCACAATCATCTTTGCGTTGCGATTGCGCTTGGCTTCGATCGCCCACTTAAATCCGCAAGGATGGTTCTCAGCTGGGTTCCCGCCCATGATCAACATCATGTCGGTGTTTTTGATGTCGACCCAGCCATTGGTCATGGCCCCGCGTCCGAAAGTTGGTCCCAAACTTGAGACCGTGGGTCCGTGTCAAACCCTGGCCTGGTTTTCTATGTAGAGCAGCCCCAGCGCGCGCATGGTCTTAACGACCAGATAGTTGAACTCGTTGGTGTCGGTGCAACCACCGATAAAGGCGAGACTATCGCAATGATTTACAGTCCGCCCTTGCGCGTCTTTCTCGACGAAAGTATTGTCGCGCGTCTTTTTTATCCAGTGGCCAATTTCGTCAATGGCTTGGTTCCAGCCGATATCTTCCCAGTGATCCGAACCCGGACGGCGGACCTGCGGCTTGAGAAGGCGGCGCTCGTTGAGAATGTCCTGCTCGAGCGAAGCGCCCTTCGGACAGAGCGTGCCGCGATTGATGGGATGGTCGGGGTCGCCCTCAACGTGAATGACCTGTGGCGTGACGTTCTTAGCCTTGTCGCCGATGGTGTAAATAATAACTCCGCAGCTTACCGAGCAATAAGGACAGGTCGATCGCGTTTCGCTGGCTCGCGCAATTTTGAGTTCGCCTAGTTGCGCGTAGGCGGGGGCGAGGTCAAACCCAAACAACGTTAACGCTGCGCCTCCCAGCGTGGAAACTTTCAGGAAATCTCTCCGGGTATTCGGCATGAGTCTGACCTTCCTTTCGCATCGGAAGCTATCGGGTTCTTCCGATCAAGCGGCTATTAGGAATTCAAAATCAAAACCAGCAAAGCAGAGACAGTCAACATCCTTCGGTATAGATGCCACAATTCCACGAAAGCCTACAACATTTTGTCGTCCGGGTGAAGTCAAATTGTGGAAAAAAGAGCCCAGGAATCGCCAGATCCTCATTTGTAAGCCGCCGTGGCAAGGGCGACCACGGAATCCGCACACCCGTAGTAGAGAAACCATCGGTCATGAAAGTACACCAGTCCTTCAGCGAATGTCGTTCCCGCAGCGTATTGGCCGGTCTTCTCGTACGGCAGCTCCGGCTTCAGAACGGGGTGCTGAGTCTGCTCTAACAGGTGGGCAGGATCGCTTTTGTCGAACAAAGCCTCGCCCGCCGCGTAGGCATTGGGACCTAATTCCGGATCTCCATCTTTGACCGCATTCTTGCCGTTATAAATCACGACGATTCCCGCCGAGGTCAGAACCGGCGGCGGCCCAGTTTCGGGGAATGTACTGTCGAAGTGGCCGGAGCGTGGGCGCAACACTTCGATGGGCACACCGTTCGCATCTTCGATCGGACTCCAATTCACCAGGTCGCTCGAAGTAGCCAGATGGATGGCGCCTTCGCCCCAGTACATCCAATATTTCCCGTTGATTTTCGCCGCGATCAAACGCCGTTTGTCGACCCGTGTCACGATCCCAGCCGATTTGTACTTCAGCTGCGCATATTTGCCGGTTTCGCCAAAGGCTGGCCCATGCTTTGTCCAATGCATCAGATCGGGTGAGGTCGCCATGCCAACTGAATAGATATTGCGGTTCCATTGTGTGTAGGTAAGAACGTAAGTGCCATCTTCAGCCTCGACAATGCGCGGATCTTCCACGCCGCCTGGCCATTCGCGGGACTGTTGCGCATCGCGCGCCGGATAAAAGACAGGATCAGTCCGCCGCGTAAAGGAAATACCGTCCTCGCTCTCAGCCAGACCGAGCCGCGAGGTGTGTCCGCCGATCTGCATTTCCCCGGAGTCGTCCTCAGCCCGATAAAGCACATAAACTTTTCCATCCCGCACCATCGCCGCGGGATTGAAAGTGTGAAGCACTTCCCAGTGCACGGGCTTCTTAAGGATTGGATCAGCAAAGATAGACTCCGGCCGCGGAGCGATGACCGGATTGCCGCTCACCGGCCGCGTGAACCGACCAATCTCCCATTTGTCGTCCTGCGCGTGCAGCGCAATCGCGCTCAACAACACCGCTGCCAACCAGAGCGTTAGTCCTACCTTCATGCGGACAGTGTAATTGCTCGCAAGCCAATCACAAGGGTCGCAGACCAAGAGTTGCACGCCGTCTTCTGCAATAACTTGTTATTCTCCGAAGAAACTCTGCGCGATTTGAACAGTCGGTTGCTTGGCCTCTACCAACTCAATTGTGCGATACTTGATAGATTGTGCGGCCGGTGTGGTAGCTGTAAGTTGCTGTAAGCGTGTTGGCTTACACCGTGGCGGCGTAGCTCAGGTGGCTAGAGCGACGGTCTCATAATCCGTAGGTCGTTGGTTCGAGTCCAACCGCCGCCACCAGTTTTTCTATGGTTTACAAGCCCTGCCTCGGGGCCGGCTCGGGCCAGTTGCGTCCGGTTGCGTTTCTTGTTTTCCCCAGTTTTTCGGGGACCCGGTTTTGCGGCCTCGGCCAAGGCCAAGCCGCTTCAGACTAGGCAAGACGGAAAGATGTTGCCTTGGAGAACTGGGACGAACTGTAGGGATTTGGGTTGGTAGCTCGACCAAGACGGATGCAAGGTCCCGGAATCGCTGCTCAAACGGTTTCGACTACCTGGACCCGAATTTTAGCGGCTGAGAACCCCGATAAATCAATTCCAATCCCGGCTTGAGTAGATAAAGTCGACAAAATAGGTCAGCCTGCATGTCGTCGTGGGACTTTGATCTTGGCGGCGTATTGCTTTTTAGTCATCGGTACATTGTCGAGGACGAAAAATTCCTTCTTGCAGTGTCCACAGATGAATCGACCAGCATCGGCTCGCATGAACTCGGCGGCGAAAGGATACTTCGTCTGCTCGCAGCAGTGGGGACATGTCAGCATAGGGGATTGTCCTATCTGCAATCCACGCAGGAGAAAAACCGCTGTCTCGTTTCGGAAACGAGCAGTTAAAGCGACGGAACGGCCATGCCGTTTTGCGCTGGATCGGGCTGCGAACCTTATTTGTTGTTTCCCGCTGAGTTGCCTAAACGCCCGAAAAGGCATGGAAACGACTGACGTTGTCGGCCCCGATCTTCGCAGCTCGTGCGAAATAATCATCATGGCTGCCGTTCTCAATCGCGATTTCCAATACGCTCAAGTTGCTCCGTGCGTCAAAAACCACTTCCAAGAGTTCCTTGTCCGATCTTTGCATCAGCGATGTAGATGCCGCATACCAACTCCGGTTCAAGAGTTCCAGCACTTGAACCGCTTCCAGCAAGCGATGGCAGAATTCTTCTTTGCTCAGTATCTCGCTGTTTTCGTGCGCGGTCATAGCAAATCCAACAGGGCGAATCATGCAGCGTTCAATTCTCAGAACTTTGGACAGCGATTTGTTCGCCGCCTCCATTTAGGAAGCATCCGCCGTGCCATGGACCCGAAATCAATCATTTGTTGTATTTAAAGCGTCCGGGCGTCGATCCTGAAGAGCACTTTTGGGAGGTATAAACGAATATTTGACCTACTGCACTGGTGCCTGTGCCCCACGTCTTTATTAAACCTGCAATTAAGTCAACCACCGACGAGTGCATTTACGAGCGAAGGCGCGGATTAGTATGTGATCAACGTGCTTTGGCTTCCGGCTGTAGCCCTATACTCAATATCTTGCGCTCACCGGATTGCATGCGTAAGAATCGAGACCCTGTGGGATCGGCGTACACCCAGCTCTTGTAGCCATGAGCCGAGAATTCGAGTGAAACGTCTTTCTCTACTGGAATCGGCGTTCGGGTGGTCCACTGGCTGAACCCTGCCGCGCCTGACCAACGACCGTCGGGAACATCAGTCTGCCACTTTAAGAAGAAGTCAAACACAGGCTTTCCGGTCACGTTGTCCTTCACCACCGGAATCAAAATCCCCTGTTTGGCTCCGAGTTTCACGATGACACTGGCAAGCGGTTGCTCGGGCGTCAGGGTGACTTCTGGCATTGGAGTCCCCTGTCCAAGCTCCGCGTACCCATCGTCGTTCTTTGACGCAGTGATGGTGTAGGTTCCCATTGGCAGGTGGTCGATCTCAAATTGCCCAGTCTCGTCCGTGTGTGTAACGCAGGTGGAATTTGATTGTGATCTGTTCGGTTTTAATACCAGATATACGACGCTGCATACCTGTGCTTGATTGATCGGTTGGCTGGACTCGTCGACCACCGTTCCGGTAACGCGTCCAACCGCAAGTGTCTGTTGGCTGGTTTGGGAGGAGGTCAGGGAGGAAAAAATAACCATCAGAAGGCTCACGGCAAACGAAGTAGAGCGCATGGGCAAATACCTCCTGCGTGGAACATCTTCTGCTGTTTTGATCAGGAAGTCACTTAATTTCTTCGTCAAGGCGTCGACAGTCCGCAAATAATGCTCGCATGGAGAACATCGTGACGATGTGACGACTCGCCACTGACAAACACCGGTAACTGATCTCCCGGCGAATGACTTTTGTTTATGTGATGAGTCTAATCAGCGGAGAGGTCTACGATGACAACCCCAGCCAATGCATCGCAAGGAGGAGCGCATGAGTGCTCGAAAGGGCAGAGCCTTTTTATTCGTGTTGACTACATTCGTGCTGTCCGTCCGGGCGGACTACGAATACGACCGTCCGGTTTTGAAGCACTTACACGACGCCCATTCCAAAAGACAACAAACTGGCCTCGCAGGCTTCTTTCAAAAGCGGACTCGACTGTTGGAGCAGTTGCCCCAGATTCGAGCGGCCCAAGCCAAAGCCCTCGTCCCGGTCGCAGGCTCACCTTCAGCACAAACCCAGAACCAGCCGAACGCCAAGACCGCTCAGTAATTCTTCGTGCTGTTGAATCGTCCCGTCAATGCTCCGCAAATGAGCAAAGAAGCCGGGTTAACGAACTGAAGTTCTTTGTCCGCCGGAGCGAGCATCGGTGAGAGGTCAGGGTCGGCGCCGGTGGTCACAACGCGGGGTCTCGCACATGCACGCGAGACCCGTTGCATCTCTCGACGAACTTAGGGAGCGCTGGTGGAGACGGTCATAGCGGCCAGAAAGCTTCGCTGCACTTCGGGTCCGCCATTGTCGGTGATGGTGACGCTTACCAGCGTCTGGCCCGCAAACGATGTGGGTAGCTCGAACATCTGCATATCGAGGCGCTGGCCCTTCTTATTTGTAAAGGCGCTGACACTCCCACTTTTTCCGAGGGTTTTGGTTGGAATGCTGGGGAGTCTGCAGTCAATCGTGTTCAGGTAATTACCGTTGTTGTAATCACGTGTGTCGGAGCCCTCTATGATTTCGTAGGTCCAAGAGGCTCCGCCGGTACCGGTAAAGGTGATGGTCAACAAGTCTTTTGTCTTTGAGCCCCAGAGCGTATTCATTAGGGTATAAACCGTCTTGACGTTCTTAACATTGACCGGAATCTTAACCGAAACTTGCCCGCTTTGACCCTGGGCCGCCACATCTGCAAACCAGGCGTTATTGGAGGTGGGAATGTCGAAACCCACGCCGTTATAGGTCTGGCTTCCGGTCGGAAAGGTGGAACAGTTTATCGGCTGGTTGTAGGGTTCGCCACACCAGGTGGAGTTGGCTTCATTAGAAATGTTGACTTGGGTATCGCCCGCAAACGCAGGCGCGATGCTCATGGAAAGAAAAAAAAGGACCACAGCAAACTGGAACCTCTTCATACATCCTCCTAAAACCGGCAGATTCTGGTCTGCGGCGTTGCGCAAGAACGGGGGATGGTTTCATGCCGTCGCAGTCGAGGTATGATTAACCGGAACTTGCTTCCGCAGCAAAGGACATAAAAGGACAACTTGGGGCATAACAGGGCTACTGGGTATTTTCCCCACGCATCCCCCCGCGCGGCAGGACCGCTTTCTGTCTAGGCAGTCACACACACAACCTTTTACAATGAAGCGCTGTCCAAACTGAGGGGGATCAATGGGAAACCTAACTAATGCGCTGCATCAGCTTCGGGCCGAGCGGCGAGAAGTGCAGTTGCAGGTAGAGAAATTAGACCAAGCGATTTCAGTGATCGAGTCGTTAAACGGTTCGGTAGCAGCCGCAAGAGCAAGCCATCCGACCCGAATCATATCGGCAGCTTCGCGGCGAAAAATGGCACAGGCGCAAAAGGCCAGGTGGGCGAGGGCTCGAAAGGAATCCCAGCCAGCAGCACCGACTGCGACGCCAAGGGTCTCGGCTCCCGTGAAGCACACCATGTCAGCATCAGCTCGCCGTAAGATTGCGGCGTTTCAACGGGCAAGATGGGCAAAAATCAAACAACAAAAGAAGGCTGCGTAGCCCAGAGCCAACCGAAAGAGCACAAGTCCCAATCGTAACCAGCGCGTGGTTCCTAACGTTACTACACGATTGGGCCATTCACGCTAGGCCTTCCCCTTGGTAGATTGTGATTGAGCAGTTTTCGGGGGAGGGCTGTTCGACCTAACGTCCCATGACTCGAATGAGTCTGGGGCGTTTTGTTTTGGGTTCGGTTCTGATTCCGCCCATCGGCTGGGAGCATGGCCAGACACACGATCCCATATTCTTGATCCGGGAAGCGTTCGCGTCCAACCGCCGCCACCAAACGCTCCCACATTCTTAAGAGATCACGGCTGCTTCAGGAATTTGCCCTGTTCGAGTTCCAAGAATGCTTGCCGCAGCTGCTCCTGCGTGTTCATAACGATTGGGCCGTACCACGCGACTGGCTCCTCCAGCGGTTTTCCAGAGACTAGAAGAAATCGTATGCCATCGTCTCCGGCCTGCACCGTAACTTCGTCTCCGCGGTCGAAGAGTATGAGCGAGCGATTATTAGCCTCGACCGGGGGTGTCGTGTCCAACCACTTCACGGCTTCCGTGGGCACGGTCAGCGGGCCGGATGCATTGCAAAACTTACCGCTTCCGCCGAACACGTATGCGAAGGCATGTCGAGTCGTCTCTACCGGCAAAGTTTTTCTTCGGCCCGGAGAAACGGAGACATCGAGGTAGATCGGGTCGGCCGCGATGCCATCCACTGGCCCGACCTTTCCCCAGAACTTTCCGCAGACAACCCGCACGTGGGTGCCATCGTCGTCTTTCACCTCGGGGATATCGAGGGCTTTGACTTCCTGGTATCGAGGTGTGGTCATTTTGAGCGCCGAGGGAAGGTTCGCCCACAGCTGAAAGCCATGCATTCTGCCGGCTTGATCGCCCTTGGGCATCTCCTGATGAATAATGCCGCTGCCCGCCGTCATCCACTGGACGTCGCCGGCGGCGATGGCGCCCTGATTCCCCATGCTGTCGCCGTGCTCCACAGTGCCAGCGAGCACATAGGTGATCGTTTCGATGCCGCGGTGCGGGTGCCACGGGAAGCCTGCCAGATAATCCTCGGGTACATCATTGCGGAAATCATCGAGCAAGAGAAATGGATCGAAATCCTTGGTGTTTCCGAAGCCGAAGGCGCGGCGCAAGTGCACGCCGGCACCTTCAAGAGTTGGCTTCGATTGAATCACACGCTTCACTGGTCGAATCGACATTGATAAGTCCCCATTACGCTGATGTTGTCCGGCCTTCGTGGACGAAGGCCGGACGTTGTCAGTTACGCCGCCACTTGCCCTGCCTGCTTGAAGAAGGCCAGCAGGTCGGAGTTGATTATGTCTTTCTGAGTGGTGCACATCCCATGCGGAAAACCCGGATAGACCTTCAGGGTCGCCCCCTTAACAAGTTTCGACGAAAGAAGTCCGGCCGCAACGATGGGAACGATCTGATCGTCGTCGCCGTGGAGAATGAGCGTTGGCACATCGAACTTCTTGAGATCTTCGGTGAAGTCGGTTTCGGAAAACGCCTTAATACATTCGTAGGCGCCGGGGAATCCGCACAGCATTCCCTGGAGGAAGAACGAGTCGCGCACGCCTTCCGAGATCTTCGCTCCTGGCCGATTGTAGCCGTAGAATGGGAGGCTCAGATCCTTAAAGAACTGCGAGCGGTCCGCCTGCACAGCGGCGCGAAGGCCGTTGAATACTTCAATCGGCAGGCCAGCGGGATTGGCAGGTGTTTTCAACATCAGGGGCGGCACCGCGCTGACGAGTACGGCCTTGGCGACACGTTTTGTGCCGTGGCGGCCGATGTAGCGGGCCACCTCGCCGCCGCCCGTGGAATGCCCAACGTGAATCGCGTTTTTCAAGTCAAGCTTTTCTACCAGGGTCGCGAGATCGTCGGCGTAGGTGTCCATCTCGTTACCATTCCACGGCTGGCTTGATCGGCCATGCCCGCGACGGTCGTGCGCAATGCAGCGGTAGCCCCGTTCGGCTAAGAAGAACATCTGATCTTCAAAGGCGTCCGCGCTCAGAGGCCAACCATGGCTAAAGACTACGGGCTGTCCCGCACCCCAATCCTTGTAGTAAATCTGCGTTCCGTCCTTCGTTGTAATCGTGTTCATAGAATGCTTCTCCTTAACCTGCTATTTTTTCTACTCTGAGCTGCGTAATACAGTACTGTCCGATTAAACCGATCGTGCCAGGTCGATGTGGAACTTCTTCGCCGTGAGAACGGTAAGCTCGATAAAAATCAGCATGACAATGACCTGTGCATCAGGATGGGCGGCTCTTTCTGCGTCGGAGCCAGCGCGTGAACAGCCGGCACCTTCACGAAGGGTTGCACCACCAGGACGAAAGATGAAAGACATAGCGCGCCGAATTCGCAACCGCCAGCATCACAAACGACACAATCGCGATGACGGCAGAAGGCGATCAATTGGAAATCCAAAGCCAGTCACGTTCGTCAATACGGTGGTGACAAGAAAAAGCGCCGTCCATCCGTCGAGCCGTTTTCCTGTGAGGAATCCAATCATGACAACTAAGCCCGAACCAATTTCAACCAGACTGATTAACACGTGCAACAAGATGTAGGTCCCTGTGGACATGCCCAGGATCATGCGTCAGCCCCTGATGAACGAAGATGTTATTTTTGTTCAGTTAGATACATTTATTTGGCGGTTTCCGCGCAATTTGCGCGCCGGCGAGGCAAGAAAGGATGAGCGAGGGGTCAAGGGAACATATATAGAGCGGATATGCGAGGAAGATGCTGCGACAGGAACAGTAGGTTCTCTTAGCCCGTTCTCAAGGCTTTGGTTCTGCCTGCGACCGTTGGGATGCGGTCAATGAAATGCACTTTCTGCAGTGCGTCTTTTCGTGGCCTATCAGTCTGGACAATGGCTTCGCTGCGCAATCGCCGGATACGGTTTACAGCACGGTCGACCACGCGAGCCAGTTCGGCGCCGTAGTCGGGTGTACGGTCTTCGCGTAAACGCCGCTTCGCCTTGTCGGCAGAAAACCAGGTTGGATTTCGATTGCGTTCTTGTGGGGGATCGAGCCGCAAGACTTCGCAGAGATGAGCTTGAATCGCGATCTCTTTTACCGCAGATCGCTCGCCCGATCGCGCCGAATTTCGCGTTTTGCTGCCCTTGCGACGAATGTACCGGGTGAACGAAGCCTCTTCCATCCGTCCATGAACCCCGGCCTCTTCGAAAGCTTCGAGGGCAGCCGCCTGGGCGTGCGTCAATCCTGGTTCGGCGCTGCCCTTAGGGAAAGTCCAATGGCCGCTGCCGGTTCGGACCAGCAGGAATTCGACGCCGCTGCTGCGGACCCGGTAACAAACCGCGGCCACCTGCTCGCATCCCCGCAGCCTGCGGAGTTGCGAGAGGCGAAAGAACTTAACGGAAGGCCGAAAAGTGTGGGCTCCGTTCGCGATCAAACGTGGTTCTCCACTTTTCGCGGCACCAGCACTCATAACTGCAGAGTGCATGATTTGGTCCGCGTCTGGCTAGAGCACAGCTTGGTTCTGGGTGATTTCGACGACCCGGCGGCGAGCGCCGAAATCGCAGGAATCCTTCTGCATACTTGCGATCCTCTAGCCGGGGCGACAGTATTTCCTCTTAGCCGCCAGGAGGACTTTTGGAAAACCTGTACTGTCTTCGCTGTAATCGGGAACTCGAGGCAGGACACAAATCGGTTGCCGTCTATATGTTCGCACAGACCGTAGGCATACGGCCGCGGCAAAAATCGGCCGCCCAGCGGATCTGTTTCTGTCCGCAGTGCTCGGTTTCGCTGGCGATGGGACCTCCGCCCGAAGGTGCGCTCAACATTGCTGCGTGGAATATGATTCGCGACCTGGTCGGGGCCGATCCTGCATTGAACCAGGCGGCATGGGAGAACCTGCGAGGAATTGTCGGATTGTTGCCGGCTACCGGAACCGATGGAGGGTCTCGCCGAACGGCTTCGGGAGGGTACTTCGAGTTCTGACGGACTCGATATAGCGGGAGAAGGCGTCCGTGCTACGTGATTTCGGAAGGAGATCGTTGGCGGTACAGTGACGTATCGACTTGTTGCGACATCGTGACGATATCCAACGGGCAGTTGAGAAACTGCTGGATGGATTCCGCAACCCGAAGCGGCTTGCGCAATACTTCCGTGTGTTCCACGCGATGAACTGAAATGGTGGGCTTGTCTTTGAGCCAGGCGTTGATTTGGTTCAAATGAGCCCCAAGCCCGGCGATCAACGCAGCGGGAGGCAATGCCGCGCCGATTGTGCCTCGACGACGAATCATCTCCGCCTGAGAAGCGACCACTTCCGTGAGCGGGCGCTGCATAAAAATGACGCAATAGTCGCGTCCAGTGGGTAATGCGAAAAGAAGTTGCGAGATGATTTTGACTACCTTGCCTTCGGCTTCCGCGATGCAATCGGGTTGCTGAGGCAGTAGCTTGATGCGTTCCCACTCGAAGTAACCGCGAGGATTATCCGCGTCGGCTTGACGTTCGCCATCGCTGAGCACGGGCAGGCCGCCGGCAGCCAGCATTTGCATCATGAGCGAGGTGCCGGAGCGCGGCAATCCGGAGACAACCGTGATCACGCTCGGACTCTCGTCTTTCTCTGTTGCATGAGTTGGGCGTAGAGGCTGCGGTGCCGGATGGCCTTGTCGAGATCTCCTCCGGGTTGGCCATGCAATGCGGCCAGCCAACGGTGCGCGGCAACCAGCCCAGGGAGCATGCTCAGGGAAGTCTCAAACGCGAGCATTGCACGCTGACGATGTCCCAAGCGGGCCAGTGCCACACCCAGATAGAAATGCCCCAAGGGGAGGAAGTGCTGCAGACCCACAGCCAATAAAGCTTGTTCAGCAGCTTCGTCGTTCCGTCGTTGGCGCAGGCGCACCATAGCTAGGCCGAGATGCGCTTCCGGGCTGTCACCATCAATTTCCAGAGCTTGATGGAAGGCACGATCGGCATCGTCGGTTCGCCTCTGCCTTAGGTAGGTTTCTCCAATGCGCAAATGCAAGTTGGGCAAGCGCGGATCGGACTGCTCAGCTTTCAGCAGACTCGCCAAAGCCTGCTCCATATTTCCTTCTTCAAAGTGAATTATGCCCATTAACAAATCTGCCCAGGGCCGCGGGCCAGGCTGTTTGTCCGGCGGCGCAACTTCCGGCGTCGTGGATTCATCCCCGTTTTTGGCTTTCGTTACTTCTGACATTGTTGCTTCGGGAGTCGCCGCTTCCGCTGCTACAGGGCGAGCTTGCTCGGGTTGCTCGCTCTTCACCTCTGTCGGCTCGGGTGGATTCGAATCCGCAGTTATCAGAGTCTCCAGAATCTGCTTCGCCTCTTGGCGCCGGTTGAGCGCGAGATAACACTGCGCCAGATGCATCTGGAAGCGGGACTGCTTAGGATCATTCTTAGCCAGCTCTTCCAGCAGCGGCAGCGCATCGTCGGCACGGCCGCAATCCAGATAGTCGCGCGCCAGGTTGTAGTTCGCCTCGCGTACCGCGCTGGCTACGGCTTTGGTTTGATCCTCGCTTGGTGGCTGAATGTAACCGAGAGCAACGAATTGTTGCAGGACGGCTTGCGCCGCAGCGGGATCCATGCGCAGATCGCTGGGATGCATTCCACATTCACCAAGCTCCTGCTCCCAACTGGGGATGCGAGCGACTTGAGGCGGCTCGTCGAAGGCTTGCACCAGCACCCGGCCATCCATGTCCGCGCCCACTGGCAATCCAAAGAGGGTCAGAATCGTTGGCGTCACGTCCAGCAAAGTCGCTCCGTAGATGCGCTCGTCCTGTTGAATGTGTGGCCCTTTCATGCAGACGATCCCGAAGGGCCGATGCTGAACCGCTGGGCCGGCGGGCTCTGCTGGGATGCCCCGCGGCCGCAGATGATCGGAATGAAAGCCGTGATCGGACACCAGCAGGACCGTCGCGTCCGGACCTGCCAATTCCAATAACGTTTCCAGCATCATGTCGTGGAAGCGATACGCTCCATTCACCACGTCTTTGTAAATCTCGAACCGATCCTCCGGAATCCCTTCCATGCGCGGCGGATGGTAGTGCATGAACCCATGGCAGAAGTGATCAATGCCGTTGTAATAAACTGCCAGGAAATCCCACGGCTCGTTCTGCAGAATCCAGGTAGCGGCGTTGTGGATGGAACAGTTCTCGGACAGGATCTTGGCGAACGACATCAGACCCTTGTCCTTCTCCTGATCGATTTCGGCCGCTCGCGGAATCCAGGGCAGAATGGCAGCTTCGGTAACGTCACCGGGATGCATTCGCAACTCAGCGAAAGTATCGCGCAGATTTTCGGGATGGACCGCACCCGGCGGCAGTGGCCAAGGTTGATCCTGCGCCGCGGTAGCGTAAGGATAAAGATCAGAAACGGAGATGCCGTTAATCGGTTCCGCAGGATGCCCGGCAAACCAGCCGAGGACGTGGGTCTTGAACCCGCGCTGGGTGAGGATATTCCAGATCGCTTTGACTTTGCGCGAGGTGCTGGAGACCGGCCGAATGCCGCCGTTCTGCGTATCCGGCTCCATGAATCCATGAATGCCGTGTTTGTTGGCGCGTTTGCCGGTGGCGATCGAATTCCACAGCATCGGAGAAAGAATAGGCCGCAGAGTGGCCAGATTTCCCATGACACCGTGGTTGATGAAATGATCCAGCGTGGGCATCAATCCGTGATCGAGCAGGGGATTGATCACCTTCCAATCGGCCGCATCCCAGCCGATCAGGAGAACTTTCTTGGCAAGGGGTTCAGGCATAAAACCACACACTCGGGGGGAGGCTCCCGCAAGGGGCAACAGTCTACCATGTTCCTAGCCAAAAGCCGCCGCATATCTGCATCGAACGGCCCAAACGCCCGGCACATCTTCACGTTCAAGTTCGGATAAACTCACAGTAGCTGCAATGAAGCGAACCCTCCGACTGGCTCTCCCGCTCACACTTTTCGCATTCTTTGCGTCCTCTGCGCGTACCCAGAACGCAGGAGTGGCTCAGGAGACATGTACGATCGCGGGAACCGTCCTCGATGCTGTGAGTCAACGACCGCTTAAAGGTGCGGATGTGAGACTGAGAGGTCTGCCGACCGACCCGGGCACGGCTTCAGTTTCACGGTCAGGCCCGACGAGCACCGACGCCGACGGTCACTTCTTCTTTAATGGCGTCACTGCTGGCCGCTACGTTGTTGTGGTTTCCCGCGATGGCTACGTGAGCAACCGTGCTGACAACTTCAGGCTGCGCGGCGAATTGTTGTCCGTCGCTCCCGGCCAGCATGTGAATGACATTGTTGTCAGATTGCTGCCCGACGGTGCAATCGCGGGCCACGTCATCAACGAAGCGGGGAAACCGCTTCGCGACGTCTCCGTTCTGGCCATGAAATCCTCCTACCCGCATGGGAGGCGAGAGTTGCAAGATGCAGCCCACGCTGTAACCAACGATGCGGGCGAATATCGAATCGAGAGTCTGGCTCCCGGAAAATACTACATTCGGGCCAAGCCCCCCGCTGCGCTGAGGGCCAAGCCGGGAAGCGAGAAGGCGTATGTGCCCATTTATTATCCAGCGGCAAGCGACCAGGCCCGCTCCGTTGCGCTCGCGCTTCGCGCCGGCGAAGAGCTGGTCGGAATTGACATGGCCCTCATACCTGCGCACACCGTCCACATTCGCGGCGCAGTGATTAACGGTCGCACTCTTTTACCGAGCAAGGAAGCCGAGGTCACACTGCTCAGCGATCAAGGGGAAACAGTTTTTCTACCGGGAAAGAGCTTCTCTGTTGGGGGGCAAGCGAAGTTTGACTTCCCGAGCGTCCCTCCAGGTTCTTACGTTTTAGTGGCGCAACAATCAGGCTCAGTGCGGGAGCCCAAAACCATGTGGGGACGGACGTCGATCGAAGTCAAAGATAGCAATCTTGATCACGTTGAAGTCGTGGTGGGTCCGGGAGTAGATGTTGGCGGCCGCATTCGAGTGGAAGAGGATGGTACCGCAGACTCTATTAAACAAGTCCGCTACGAGAGTATGCAGGGTATTTTGGAGTTGCAGGAGCCCTCGTCGCTGGCTGCGCTCACTCCCGATATCGATACGACCACGGTAAACGCGGACGGAACTTTCATTTTTCACGAGGTTCCCGAAGGCAGCTACCGAATTCGCTTTGTTCCTGTCCCCGATAGTTTCTATCTGAAGTCGCTGGGTGCGGATGCACTCGAAACCGGCATCATCGTTGGTCGAAGCCATTCTCCAGACGCTATCGAGCTAGTTTTGAGCCCTGGCGCCGGACGGGTTGAAGGCAGTGTGGAGAGCGACGATCAATCGTTTCCCGGTGGTTCGGTCGTGCTGGTGCCGGATGGTAAGGATCGAGGTCAGCCCAGCCACTATCAGCGGGCGGTCACGGACCAGTTGGGTAGGTTTGCGATGCGAAATGTAATTCCAGGAGACTATACGATTTTCGCCTGGGAGCAAATCGATCGAGGCGCCTACTTCGATCCCGAATTTCTAGAACGATACGAAGACCGCGGCAAATCTGTCCACGTCGAAGAAGGTGGACAGGTAAGCGTGAAGCTGGATCTGATTCCAGCAGCTGAGATGGTTCCTTAAAAGATGCTACCAGCTGTGGCATCGGCGAGTCGTACGCACAATCAGTTATGATGTCGAAGCTGAAATGTTTCTTGAGAAACGGCAGGAGACTGAACGCCCCTAGATGCGATACGGATTTGTCATCGATCAGGACCGTTGCATCGGGTGTCACGCTTGTACGGTCGCGTGTAAAGAAGAACACCAAGTCCCGGTTGGTGTTTTCCGCACCTGGGTCAAGCACATCGAAAAGGGCGAGTTTCCTAACACTTCGCGCCACTTCGGTGTAATGCGGTGCAACCACTGCGATGACTCGCCGTGCACGGTAATCTGTCCGACGAGTGCCCTCTATAAACGCGCCGATGGAATCGTGGATTTCGACAACCGGCGCTGCATCGGTTGCAAGGCCTGCATGCAGGCTTGTCCGTACGATGCCCTCTATATCGATCCCAACAACAACACCGCTGCTAAATGCAATTTCTGTGCGCATCGGGTGGAGAAGAACCTTGAACCGGCCTGCGTGATCGTGTGTCCTACCCAGGCGATTCTTGCAGGTGATCTGGACAATCCCGGCAGCAAAGTTAGCCGCACTGTCGCAAGCAAGAAAGTTTCGGTGCGCAAGCCGCAGAAGGGCACGAAGCCTAAACTTTTCTACGTTGGTATTGAAGGTGATTTGCTTGAGCCGACCCGGATTTCGAGAACGGATACGTATTTCGCCTCGGACCGGCGGGACGGAAAGAGCCAAGCCGCTGGCGACGTAAACAATCTTGCCGGTGCGCTGGCCCGCGAAGTCTATGACGTGCCCCACCCCGCACCCTGGGGTTGGAAGATAGCCGCGTATCTCTGGACAAAGGCAATTGCGGCGGGAGTATTGTTGGTCGCGGCGATTCTACTCAGCTTCGCCGGCGCGTCCGCCGGACCACTGTTTAATATCGTTTGTCCCGCCATCGCGCTCGTTTGCCTTGGGATTACGTCGGGTCTGCTCATTTTCGACTTGAAGCGCCCGGATCGCTTTTTCTACCTTATTACTAAGCCCAATTTCCGTTCATGGCTGGTCATCGGTACATACTTCTTAATTGGCTATGGTGCGCTTGCGACCATGTGGTTGCTTTGCGGAATTTTCGCAGGCTCGGTACCAAGTATTTTGAGATGGTTGGCCGCCGCCTTTGCAATTGCCAGCGCGTGTTATTCGGCATTTCTTTTTGCCCAGGCGAAAGGCCGCGACTTGTGGCAGAGCCCGCTTTTCTTGTGGCATTTGTTGGTGCAAGCTTTAGTTGCAGGCTCGGCCATGATATTGATCGCGGGCATGCTGATGGATGCAGCTCCAGGTATTCTCAGCCCCACAGTTCTGATCCTCCTTATCTCTTTAATCGTCAGTCTGGCGATGAACATTGGAGAGACTGCGCTGCCACACGTCAGCGAGGATGTGAGGATTGCAACGCGAACCCTGGTCAGTGGACGCCTCAGCCGACGATTTTGGGGACTGGTCATCGGCGCCGGACTGATCGCTCCTATTATTCTTGCTTCGCTTGTGTCGGCGTCGACGCTTCCGAGCGCCTCTGCATTTGCAATCGTTGCCGCAGTTCTTGCACTTGCCGGCCTTTGGTGGTTCGAAGAACTTTGGGTAAAAGCGGGGCAATCCGCTCCGTTGAGTTAACGAAATCATTTATGAAAGACCCGCTTCCCCTCAACCCGCAAGCGTTGGACTTGGACGAGCCCGCAGGAGGACTCGCGAGCTATCCGCCATCCGATCGTTGGGCTGATTGGACCGAGTACGATCCCACGCAGTGGCCCAGAAAAGTTGAGAAGCATTACTCACTGATCCCAACGATTTGTTTCAATTGCGAAGCTGCCTGCGGACTTTTAGCCTACGTCGACAAAGACAAAATTCGAGTGCAGAAATTCGAAGGGAATCCGGCTCATCCCGGCAGCCGTGGCCGCAACTGTGCGAAGGGACCAGCGACGCTCAATCAGATCAATGATCCTGAACGCATTCTGTATCCCATGAAGCGAACCGGCAAGCGCGGAGAAGGGAAGTGGGAGCGCGTCAGCTGGGACGAAGTTCTGGACGACCTGGCCTCGCGCATCCGACTGGCTTTGCAGGAGGGACGTAAGAACGAGATCATGTACCACGTCGGGCGTCCTGGGCACGAACTTATCTATAACCAGCGCGTGCTGCATGCCTGGGGCATCGACGGCCACAACAGCCACACCAATGTTTGCTCCGCTGGCGCACGCACTGGATATGCGTTTTGGCATGGCTTCGACCGGCCGTCGCCCGATCACTCGAAGGCTCGATTCATTCTGCTCTTGAGTTCGCACCTCGAAGCTGGACACTATTTCAATCCGCACGCGCAACGGATCATTGACGGAAAAATGGACGGCGCAAAAGTGTGCGTGATCGATACGCGCCTCTCGAACACGGCGTCGAAGGCCGATTACTGGCTTTCGACGTGGCCTGGTAGTGAGTCCGCGGTGCTTTTGGCGATGGCGAACGTGCTGCTTCAAGAGAATCTGTTTGATCGCGAGTTTGTTCGCCGCTGGGTGAACTGGGAAGAGTATCTGCGTGAAGAACATCCCGCCAAGCCGCAAACGTTCGAAACGTTTTTAGAAGTCCTCAAGCAAATCTACGCGCAGTATACTCCCGAATTTGCCGCGCAGGAGTCTGGTGCAGACCCCCGCATGATTGTCGAAGTCGCGCGAGAAGTAGGCCGTGCCGGCTCTGCTTTGAGCACCCACGTGTGGCGAAACGCTGCTGCGGGCAACCTTGGAGGATGGCAGGTAGCTCGCGCGTTGGAATTTTTGGCCGTGCTGGTCGGAGCAGTCGGAACGCCGGGTGGAACTTCTCCCAGTGCATGGAACAAGTACATTCCTACGCCACCCATGATGCCCCCGCCGCCTAACGCGTGGAATGAGTTGATGTGGGCACGTGAATTTCCCTTGGCATTTTTTGAAATGAGTTTCCTGCTGCCGCACTTTCTGAAAGAAGGCCGCGGCAAGCTCGCGCTTTATTTTTCCCGCGTCTATAACCCGGTGTGGACCAATCCCGACGGGCTGAGCTGGATTGAAGCGCTGACCGACGAGAGCAAAGTCGAGCGTCACGCCTGCCTTACTCCGACCTGGAGCGAGACTGCCTGGTTTGCCGACTATGTTCTGCCCATGGGCCATGCTTCCGAGCGGCATGATTTGATGAGCCAGGAGACGCACGCCGCGCGCTGGATCGGTTACCGTCAGCCCGTGCTGCGCCTGGCGTTGGAGCGGCAAGGCAAGAAATTCAATTTCACTTATGAGGCGCACCGCGAAGCCGGTCTGGGCGAGGTTTGGGAAGAAGACGAATTCTGGATTGAGTTGTCATGGCGAGTCGATCCAGATGGATCGATGGGCATCCGCCGCTATTTTGAGTCCCCATACAGGTCGGGGGAGAAGATCAGAATCGACGAATACTATCGATGGATCTTCGAGAACAGCGTTCCTGGTCTGCCGCAAGCTGCCGCCAGCGAAGGGCTCACGCCGCTCGATTACATGCGGAAATACGGCGCGTTCCTGATCGAAAACAACGTCTATGAGTTGCACCGGAAAGTTCTCAAGCCAGAAGAAGTGCAGGGAAGTACGGTTGATCCGGTCACACACGTAGTCAAGAAAAATGAGGCGCCAATTGGAGTTGAGATCGATGGCATCGCCGTCGCTGGCTTCCCAACACCGTCGCGCAAGCTCGAATTTTATTCGAAGACGCTAAAGGATTGGAATTGGCCGGAGCATTCGATTCCCGGTTACATCAAGAGCCATGTCCATCGCGACAACATCGATGCCGCCAAAGGCGAGATGCTTCTACTACCAACGTTCCGTTTGCCAACTCTCATCCATACCCGCTCAGGCAACGCTAAGTGGCTTTACGAAATCTCGCACAAGAATCCGGTCTGGATGCATCACGAAGACGCCGAGCGTTTAGGAGTTGTCACCAGCGACCTGGTGCGCGTTCAAACCGCGATCGGTTATTTTGTCGACCGAGTCTGGGCCACCGAAGGAATGCGGCCCGGCGTAATCGCCTGTTCTCATCATCTGGGGCGCTGGCGGCTGAAAGAAGATTTTGGCGGGGAACGATGGTCCACTGCGCTGGTCGATCTGAAGCAAGTTGAGCCTGGGAAGTGGATGATGCGCACGATCCATGGCATTCAGCCTTTCGAGAGCGACGACCCCGATTCGTCGCGTATCCACTGGGAAGACGCAGGCGTGCATCAGAATCTGACCTTCCCGGTCCAGCCTGACCCGATCAGCGGGCAGCACTGCTGGCACCAAAAAGTTACGGTCACCAAAGCGCGCGCGGAAGATCGTTACGGCGACGTTTTCGTGGATACCAATCAGGCCCACGAAGAATACCTCCGCTGGCTGAAAATGAGTCGCGCCGCTCCTGGCCCCGGCAAGCTGCGCCGTCCCTTGTGGATGATTCGGGTATATCGTCCCGCCCCCGAAGCCTTTTACTTTCCGGACAAATAGCAGTTTAGCCGACAGCCACGCCGAAATGTTTTCCACAGGGTTTGTTCGGAAAATGGAACAGAAATCATTTTCTTGTTGCATGCGTTGGCTTGTGATGTAAGAAGGTTCTGCATAGTGCGGGGCCCTGCATTACGGCTCTCCCCCATCCAGTGCGTAAGGGGCCCCGCAAGTAGTTTGCCTCCAGGTTGTCGGTCTGCTTTGCCAATTTGTGAGCAAGGGGTTCGCGGTATAATTTGCGGATAGGAGGGACCCCTATGCGAATTCTTGGTCTCCTGATCATTCTCCTCTGCGGGCCAGGTTTGGTATGTAGGGCCAATGCTGTGGAGCCGCCGAGTTCGTCCTCGCAATCGGCGGTAAGCTCCTTCAATTCAGAACTGATCAGCCCTTCAGCGATCGCGCGACCGGATTTGGTACAGGTGCCAGCAGATCGGCATTATTCGCGATCCGACGCGGCGCGGGATGGAGATGTGACTTGCTTCACGATGCACGCCTTCCTGGTGAAACGCGAGAGCCCGGATTCCGATGTAACTGAGCCGGCAGGGGAGGCGACCTGCCTGTCAGGGCCGAGATATAACGTTCGCAAGGTGGAGGAACCGGGTAAGGCGCCGTCGCGTTGAGTTCGGACACGATGAGGCGAGTCTCGGCGGTTGCGGGGACGGCCTTCTTCCTTTTGATCGCGCCTGGCACTGTGGCTGGACTGGTGCCGTGGTGGATCTCTGCCTGGCAAGTTCGTTCCCCGCTGCTGCATTTCTTCCCTGTTCGATGGATTGGGGTGCTGCTGATTGTGGCCGGTATCCCGGTGCTTTTGGATTCTTTTGCCCGCTTCGCACTTAAGGGATTGGGAACACCCGCGCAGGTTTTCCCCACCCGGCATCTGGTGGTTAGCGGCTTGTATCGGTATGTGCGGAATCCCATGTACCTGGCGCTGGTGGCGGTGATCGTGGGGCAGGGATTGCTGTTTGGAGATGCGCGAGTTTTGGAGTACGCCCTGATTCCGTGGCTGGCTGCACACCTGTTTGTCGTGTTCTACGAGGAGCCAACATTGCGGCACAGCTTTGGACCCGAGTATGAAACCTTTCGCGCCAATGTTCCGCGCTGGATTCCACGCTTGGGCCCCTGGCAGGACGGCTAGCCTTATCCCATCAGATAAATTATCCTGCGTAACCTTTCCGGTCGGCGGCAGTTTCTATATTTAGAGGCGCGATGGTGGTTCGAGCACCGGCATCGAAGCGGTCCCCGGAGCAAGCGAAGGAGCGCCTGCTGGTCGAGGCTGCGCAGAAGGATCCTACCCGGTTTGCCGAACTCTACGAAATCAACTTTGAGCGGGTGTATGCATTCGTCGCACGGCGAGTGTGCGATCGCGATGCGGCTGAGGATTTGACCTCGGAGGTATTTCACAAAGCGCTGTCGAATCTTCGGCGTTTTGAATGGCGGGGTGCGCCTTTTGCATCTTGGTTGCTCAGGATTGCGGCCAATGCGATTGCGGATCGGGCGGGGCGTGCGGGCAAAGAGTTGGCGGTGGAGGATCCTCCGGAGTTGGGGAAAGAGGCGAGCGCGCTGGTTGATCTGGAGGAAGTGGAGCGCCGGGCGCGACTGTTTCGGTTGGTGGACGAACTTCCGGACGATCAGCGGTGCGTGATCGCGCTGCGGTTTGCGGAGGAGAAGAGTATTCGGGAAATCGCGGAGGAGTTGGGACGCACGGAAGGTGCGGTGAAGCAGTTGCAATTCCGAGCCTTGCAGAGTCTGCGGGTGAAGATCGAAGACAGAGAACCACGAAGGACACAAAGTTACACGAAGGCCAGCACGAAGGGAAATACGAAGCCGGGTGGTAAAGATGCCTAGGCGCAGTTTGATCGAACAACTCGATGAGGTGGTGCAGGGGTTGATGGCGAATCCTGGTGCGCCTTTACCGTCTGGGGACGCTGACGTGAGTGCGCTGGTGCGCCTTGCGGTCGAGTTGCGCGATTTGCCGCGAGAAGATTTCAAAATGCGTTTGAAGAATGATTTGGAGAGGAGTATTTCGATGGCGACCACGACAGCACCTATCACAGCAACTCGCACCTTCGCCGCCCCAAGGTTGACCTTCAAGGACGCGGCGAAAGCGATCGAATTTTATAAGCGGGCATTAGAGGCGAAGGAAACCATGCGCTTCGAACTCGAAACCGGAATTCCTCATGCCGAGCTTTTGATCGCGGATTCCGTGATTATGTTGACCGATGAATGGCCGGAAGGCGGACGCTACAGCGCAGAGACGACGGGTAGCTCGCCCGTCAGCATGTCGATCCAGGTCCCGGACGTGGATGCCTTCGTGGAGCGCGCTGTGGTTGCTGGAGCGAAGCTGGCAGGCCCGATCACAGATCAATTCTACGGATACCGCGAGGGAACTCTGCTCGATCCGTTTGGGTACACGTGGGCTGTGTCTACGGTAAAGGAAGAGATGTCGGTCGAAGAGATGCACCGCCGCTTCCGCGCGATGATGAAAGGGGGCGAAGCCAAGAAGCCCAGCGTCAATCCGATTCCGAAAGGCTATCGGACAGTGACGCCATACTTGGTCGCGCAGGACGGGCCGGCCCTGCTCGAGTTTACCAAGCAAGCATTCGGCGCCGAAGAGACGTTTCGCGCCGTGGGGTCGGCGGGAGGGTTGCACGCCGAGATACGTATCGGAGATTCCATGCTCATGATGGGCGGGGGGATTCCGGGGCACGAGTTCCGCTCGACAGCGAATACCCATGCGCTTCATCTGTACGTGCCTGATTGTGACGCTGTTTACCGACGCGCGTTGCAAGCGGGAGCTACGTCCATCGATGAGCCCAGAGATCAGGAATACGGCGAACGCTCGGGCAGCGTGAAAGATCCGGCGGGGAACTTCTGGTACATCGCCACACACAAAGGCGAGAGCTACACACCCAAGGGACTGAACAGCGTCAATGTGTACATGCTTCCGCGGCGGGCGGAGCCCGTGATCAACTTCCTAAAGCAGGCCTTCGGGGCGCGCGAGATTGCGAAGTACGCGTCGCCCGATGGAGTGGTTCATCATGCGGAGATTCGCGTCGGGGATTCTATCGTGGAAATGGGTGAGCCCGAAGGGAAGTATCCACCCATGCCGACGATGTTCTATTTGTACGTGCCCGATTGCGATGCGGTCTACCAGCGGGCGCTGGCAGCGGGCGCGACTTCGATCTCCGAGCCGGTCGATCAGCCCTACGGCGACCGTAACGGCGCAGTGAAGGATGCCTTCGGCAATCAGTGGTACATTTCGACGCACGTCAAGGACGTGACATCATAAGAGCTGTGGCCTCTCGACTGGCCTCGCCGCGGCAATGATCAGAAGGCGAAACGTCCACCGACTGTCGGCGCACAGTTGTTGTTGCTGAAATAGGGGACGCCGGGGCCGTGAGGAATGGCGATGGCCAGACCGCCGCTTACCCAGGAATAGGCAATTCCAGCAAAGGCGTCGAAACGCTTGGTGAAGTGGTGATCCAGGTAGAGCGACCCCTCGTTGAGGGTGCCCGCGCAGGAACTGCGGAAACCGGCTTCGGGCGAGCAGGTGGGCGGAAGCCGGAAGTCGTTCTGCCGCTGTTGATACCACGAGAAAGTGATGCCGGTTTTGCTGTCAATGGCGTATTTCGCGCCCGTCCACCAGATCTGCACCAACTTTTGAGTATCAAGATTGTTGTCTTCGACTCCGCTCATGATATAGCCGCCCTGGTCCGAGGCGCCCACGCCCAATGGGTCCTTCGGGTTGTTCTGCCAGATGTATTCGTACCCGGCAAAGAACTTCAACGGGTGCCACGTGTACTTGGCAGCGACCATAACTGCGCGATTGTCGGTCACGATGCCATATACGGTGTTGTTCGGGTCGATTAGATTGGTCCCGTTGATGGGGTTTGTATTGATGCTGTTGGTGGTCGACTGATATGGCGCCGACAGACTCTGAGGCCCCAGCAAGGGGTTCAATACGCTAATCGCCTGGTTGTACTGTTGGAAGACGACATCAGCAGAGAACTTGCCGTAGTCTCCGCCGAGGTCGAATCCATAGGCGTTGTTGTGCGCCGATTCCGGCGTACAGGTGGCGGCAGTCCAAGCTGTGGAGGCCGAGTAGCAACCGCCGGAACCATCGGCGAATTTATACATGGCGCCGAAATGGACCGGGCCATAGGCAATGCGATACTTCAGGGCGTCATCCCAACGGCTGTCCTCGGTGTCGCCGCCGCCGGCCATGGTGCCGTTATACCCGATGTACGAGAAGGCATAGCTGCCGCCGGCCGGATCGTAAAGTAGCATCGCATCGGTACCAAGAGCGCGCTGACGACCGAAGGTCAGCGTTCCGAAATGCGTGGACGATATACCAGCATAGATCTCGTCATTGAAGGGTTGGCCCGCGCGCGCGCCGTCGATGGTGTACGAATAGCTCTTCCTGGGAAGACCGTTGTTGATGGTCTGGGTAGCCGACGCGTTGGCGAGCAGGCCAGACTGCGGATTGATGCCAGTTGAAGCGTTGAACACAACCGACCAGCCAGGCAGAAACTCTTCCTTGCCCCTGATGCCCAGACCCGTCTGCTGCAGGTTGTTCGGAGCGATGAGGAATCGATGTTCATAGCCGTTTCGGTTTACCAGAGATGCGCCTTCATAGTTGTAGCCGTTTTCCGGTAAGCCGTGGCTAACCCAGCCGACGCCGATGTCATACGCACCGTACAGCGTGATGCCGTGCCAAGTCAGCGTGCAATCGGTGGTGGCGAACTCGTGGCCGCTCGCGCAGACGTCGGGAGTGTTCCGGTGCATCTGAATGTCGACCATCGCGTTATCGCCAACCGCCAAGCTGATTCCGGTGCGCGTTTCATCTGCGAACCCTTGCTTCGCAACACGAATCTCGAAGCGCCCCAGAGGCAGCCCAGACGCTTGATAGCGCCCCCGGCCGTCGGTTGTGAGCGTGCGCGTTGCACCTGTATCGACGTTCTTGACTGTCACCGCGACATTGCGAAGGGCTGCGCCGGTTTGGTCCGTCACCACGCCGGAAAGGCTCGCTCCCGTTTGGGCCCACGCCGGTAAGGCCCCGATCGCAAGCCACAAAAGCATGAACAAATTAGCGCGACGCATTCTGCCTCCTCATGATCACTTGTGTTAAAGAAGCAGAAGTGTATATCAAATATGTTTATGATGTCTAATAGTACGCAGTTATATCCGTTATAGATTGGACTTTGGGGTTATACTAACGGGGAATTGTGCAGCGGCTAAAGCGTATTGACCGTCGCGGGCGTTGACGGTACGATTCGTTCCCATGCAAAGGGACGGAAAATCCGGACGAAAGACGGAAGAGTTGCTGAAGCTTCGAGATGCAGCTCTGCAACTGGGCATCAGCTTTCCCACCATTAAGCAGTGGATTTACAAGAAGAAGATTCGGAGTGTCCGAACGGCAGGAGGGCATCATCGCATTCCCGAGAGTGAGGTGGACCGGCTGCTTTTCCGGACGCGCGGAAAAACCGAGAAGGAACGGAAGTTGGTGATCCGCCGCGTCAGTGGACGGAACCAACTCGTGGGACGAATCGATGCGGTTCGCATCAGTGGTCTGATGGCGGAAATCGCGATTTCAATTGGGGGTCAGCAAATTACGTCGATCATCACTTCTCGTTCCGCACGCGAGATGCAGCTAAAGCCGGGACAGACTGCAGCCGCTTTGATCAAGGCCACCGAGGTGATGATCCTGCGTGTTTGAGATGAAACATCGCCTGCCTTTTCTCGCCGTGCTGTTCGCTCTGCTGTTGCAGGCCGGGGAGGCGTTCTGTCAGCGGCTAACTTTACAAAATGGGGACGGAAAACCGACTGTCTTAACACGTGCCGACATCGAGGCCTTGCCGCACGTCAAGGTCTCGACCAGTGCCTCAGGCGCGGCTGCAACATTTGAGGGGGTCGCGCTTGAGGCCGTGCTGGAAAAAGCTGGAGTTGAGTTTGGACCGAGTCTAAAGGGAAAGCGACTCGCGTCCTATCTATTGGTGGAAGCGGCAGACGGTTATCGCGTCGTCATTGCCCTGCCTGAGCTCGACCCGGCCTTCACAGATAAGCAGGTTGTTCTGGCTTTCCTGAAAGACGGAAAGCCCTTGGATGAAAAAGAAGGGCCGTACCGCATCGTGATACCCGATGAAAAAAGGATGGCGCGATGGGTGCGGCAGGTGACAACACTAAAGATCGTCGATGTGCAATGAGTCGGGTTAATCTTTCTGAATCATGACCTCGGTCGCTTTGACCACGGCGCTGACGGTGTCACCCTTCTTGAGCTTGAGTTCGTCGGCGCTCCGGCGGGTAATGGCGCTTTCGATGAGATTCTCCCCGACCCGAACGACCACATGGGCCATGATATCGCCCAGTTGAATTTCTTCGATTTTTCCACGTAGTTTGTTTCTGGCTGAGATTGGCATTCAGTGATTATAAGCCTGGGAGATAACGCATGAACGTCCGGCGGTTAAGCTCGATTGCGGTTCTACTGGTCAGCTCTATTTCGCAATTGTGTGTGGCGCAGGAGATCACCGTAGCCGCGGCAGCGGACCTTCAGTTCGCCATGCAGGACGTGGGCGCCCGATTCCAGAAGGAAACGGGGAAAACCGTGAAGCTCACGTATGGCTCGTCGGGGAATTTTTTTCAGCAGATTCAGAATGGCGCTCCCTTTGACATGTTCTTTTCCGCGAATCTCGACTACGCCAAGAAACTGGAGTCTGCCGGACTGACCGTGCCCGGAAGCTACTACCAATATGCAAAGGGCAAGATTGTGATCTGGGTCAGAAACGATTCGAAACTCGATCTGAGTTCCGGCATGCAGACGCTGCTCGATCCGTCGGTTAAGAAAATTGCCGTCGCCAACCCCGAACACGCCCCCTACGGACAGGCGGCTGTGGCGGCGGTGCAAAATGACAAGATCTACGAAAAAGTGAAAGACAAGTTTGTGCTGGGCGAAAACATTTCACAGACGGCATCGTTTGTTGTTTCGGGTGCGGCGGACGTAGGCATTGTTGCGTTGGCACTGGCTTTATCTCCGAACATGAAGGACAAGGGCCGATACGTCGAGATTCCGACGGTCGAATATCCGCCAATCGAACAGGCATGCGTCATTCTCGCTTCGTCAAAGAATAAGGAGACTGCGGGACAGTTCTTGTCCTTCGTCAAGACGGCGGCTATCGCCGATGTGTTAAGGAGCTACGGTTTCGACGTGGCAAAATAGCGTGGCCAAGAGATCGCTTCTTGAGTCTTGATCTTGCTGGGACCAGATCGGATTGGAAGTCCGAGCCTGCACCCGCTGAGTTGAAAACCGGACAAGTACTTCCGTAATCTGCAATTTCGATTGTTCGCGGCGCATACTCGCGTCCGCAAATGATTTCCTCCCCCAGTCGCAGATTCATCGGGCGCGCGATCGCGCTGCTGCCCTTCGCATCTACCCACACGCTTCAACGCAGTAACGGGGGAAGCAACCTCAGCTTCTGGCCCTGGGAAATTCCAAGCTACCTGAAAAGCAAAGGAGATACATGATGCATCGCTATCTGGTCAATCAACTTCTGATAAATGCTGCATGGATGCTGGCTCTGGTTGGGGTCCTGTTTGGGCAACTTTCCGCAACCGAAATTGTGGGTGTGGATGTCAACAGCGGAAAATTGCTTTACATTCAAACGCCGAAAACGGTGGTCACAATCGCAAACACCGGAACGAATCCCGATGCAGTTATTCTCGGGCCTTACCAGCAGATTATTTACGCACTGGCTGGCACAGGAGCGGTTCACAGTTTCAATCCCTATACCCACACTGACGCTACTTTGGCCACGGGCTTGAGTTCTCCCTTCAATATTGTGCTAGAGCCGGGCTGCAAATCTATTCTGGTGAGCGATACGGGAGTCAACAAAATCTTCCGGGTCATGCTTTCAAACGGCGCGCTGACGACCTTTTACAGCGGAGATAAGATCGAAGGGCTGGTCTATGACACGAATGGCAACCTTTTTGCCAGCGACGACCAGTTGAATGCTATCGTCGAGTTCAATTCCGCTGGCGCGATCATCAATCAAACCTCAAGTAACTCTCCTCTGACCACGCCTGACGGGCTCACCTACGACGCTCATACCGATGCGTTGTACGCGAGCTCCAACACCGGGCAGATAATCTATAAGGTGTCCATGGACTTGACCACTGTCAGCGTTATCAGTTTTCCAGTCGCCCCGGTTCTGGCGGGAATTGTGAGCGACGGTTCGGGCAATCTCTACGTAGTGGGAGTGAATGGGACGACGAGCACGATTTTCAAGTACGCAATCCTCACGGCGACACAAACAACGTTGAACACTGTACCTGGGCTGGACGACATCGCGCTTATACCGCGTGGGCCATGCATCAAGATCCCCGGGACGGACTCGTCGTGCGGGCAGATATTGGGTGACGAGGAGAGCGGTGCGGTTCCCCCAACCCGGTAGAGCAGTCGAATGTCGCTCGGAGTTTGCCGAGTATGATTCAGTTTACCGCGACCAGGTGAGTCCGCGGCCGAGCACGAAGATGAATAGCAGGCTGGCGACGGCAGCAGCGGCGATCCACGGTATGCTGCGTTCGACTGGTCCAACTTGCGTGTCGCTGCCGGCGCCTTTGCGCATCATGCTCGGCAGGCTCAGCAGTCCAGCATTTGCGCCCAAACTTGAGGGCAACGCCGAGGCTATGACGTAGAACAATCCGGCCGGATTGAGCAGGCCGCCCAATCCGGCCAGTATCCCGTCTGTGAAGTAAGGCGTCCAGCATAAGCCACGGAGGCGGGAACCATCCTCGCTGCGGAAGGGATTCAGCTTCGCCGCCACCAGCAATATCGATGCGTAGTATGAGGCCACGCCCAGCACGACCAGTCCGAGTTGCCACGCCCAGTGCGGTTGCAGGCCCTGAATCACCGCTGCCCAGTCGCCAAAGTTCGTGACCCCGGAAAAGAAGAAGTAGCCAGTACCGGTAAAGAGATTGCCGGTCATGGCGAGCACGAGGAAGTAGTGGGTCGCGGGCCGGTAACGCTGCGGGCTGAGCAACAGTAACCAGAAGATTGCCGCGAAGAGTAGATTGACGAGCGTTCCATTGGCCGAGATCCAGCGCGTGTCAATGTCAGATTGCAGCGCGACCGTGCTCATGGTGATCTTCTGAGCTCCGCTCAGCCATGCGGTTACGCCGTGGCCCAGACCTTCGTGGAGAACGTCCTGGAGAATGCAGGCGAGCGCTGAAATGGCAATCACCGTGAGGCGGTCGTCTTTGGCGGGAAGAGCCTGCTGGTCCACTATGATTCCGGTGACGTCAAGCTAGCTTACAAGAAACTGGAAGAATTCAGCTGAGAAGTGCACAGTCTAGGAGTTGAAAGTGAAGACGCAATACAGCCTGTCCCCGGCCGTGGCCAACAGTCGATCACCGCATGGCTAGAGTCATCGATTCAAAGTCAATCGTCGTTCTTCGTGACTGCTTCATCAAGTCCATCCCCAGATTTCCATAGCTACACCCGCCAGTTGATCCATCGAGAAGAATATGTGCAGGGCGAAGCACGGTGGGAAATCCGCCAATCCTAAGCTCAACCTCCGGCAATGAGATCGAGTCGATCTTTCTTTTCGAGCCGACCTCGTCAGATTTCTTCGAGTCCTTTTTTCCGTATGGCTTCGCGAGATCTGAAAACGTTTCGGCAAATCGCGGGCCAAGGGAGCTGGTCTCGCTTCCAGTGTCTAACCCAAAAGTCATTTTGGTTTTCCTCAATTCGACCTGTGCCATCACGAATTGCTCATTGAAGACCACATTCGGTTCGGAAACGCTGCTCGGATTCCGTGAGCCGAACTCAAACGTTCCGTCCGATCCCCAGCTGAAATTCCTGAACGCCAACAGAGTGGGAAGTCCGACGATTCCGCGTTCCTCCTCGGGCATGTCTTTGAATGGCTCTTGATCGTCTGGAAACACGATGAAGGCGACTCCCTTGAATCTGAAATTACCGACCGCGAATCGATCTGCAATCGCCACTTGAACAGAGACGCCGTTCACTTTCACGTTGGCGTCCGTTTGGTACACCCTCAGCCCGAGACGTTTTGCTTCCGACAGACTGACCGTCACTGCAAAGTTTCCCGTATCGAAAGCGTACGTAGCTGGCCGCCCGTTGATTGTGAATGGAATAGCTAAGTCTTCGCCCCAAGCGTGGAGAGGTACCTTGGAAGGCCTCCGTTTGATCACAGACTGGTTGTGAAGTCTCGCCAAAGCGGCTATTAAAGGGCGAGCATCCTTGATCGCATCTTCTGGATTAACCTTCAGCATCGCGTCGACCTGCGACAGCGCGTCTCGAAAGCGGCCACTTCTGAAGGCCACGGCAGCCAGCGTTGTACGTGCCTGCCGAGCGTCGGTTGAGTTCGGGTTGGACTTAATCACGCTCTGAAGTTTCTTTTCACATTGCCGTAAATCGTTAAAGGCGCATGCGACGATACCCTGATAAAAAACCGGAGCGCCGCCCTTGTTTACTGCCTCTCGGAGTTCAAACAACTGATGGGATTCGTAGAGTGCCCGATAGCTCTGGTCATCGCATTCGGAAGCGAAGCAACAACTTCCTAGTAGCAACATGCACAGGTACGACACCAGATTGCGCATAAGTGCAAATCTAACACCGACGCTTGGGCACTTTACAATGAGCAGGTGTCAGAAGATTGAGCGCGCGTCCCGCATCACACAGCCACGGTTCGCCGTTTAAGCTGCCGGTGCTTTCGACGGAGCAGTTGCGAGTAACGGAAACAGCTGGTCAGATGGTCGTTCACCATGCCTGTGGCCTGCATGAAGGCGTAGCAAATCGTGCTTCCCACGAACGAAAATCCCCGCTTTTTCAAATCCTCGCTCATGGCGTCCGATTCCGCAGCGCTAGCTGGCACCTGTTTTAACGAGCGCCAGGAGTTCACCATTGGCGATCCGCCAGTAAACTGCCAGATGTAGGCATCGAATGATCCGAACTCGGCTTGCACTTTCAGGAATGCTTTTGCGTTCTGGACGGCAGATGCAATCTTCAGACGATTGCGGATGATGCCTGCGTTCTTCAGAAGTACCTGACTCTTGCGCCGGTCGTAACGCGCGATCTTTTCGGGGTCGAAGTTGTCGAACGCCGCGCGATAGTTCTCGCGCTTTTTAAGGATGGTGTCCCAGCTCAAGCCAGCTTGGGCGCCTTCGAGGATCAGGAACTCGAAGAGCTTGATGTCGTCGTGGGCTGGCGTTCCCCACTCTTCATCATGGTAGCGGATGGAGAGGTCGTTGCTTGGCCAAGGGCACCGGGTCAGAGTTGCAGAGTTTGAATGCATTATCGTTCGTGGAGCTTCGCTCGACCGGGACGGGTCAGAGACCCGTCCCACGAAAGTAATCCACAATCACTGCACACGACCTATTTGAGCGATTTTGGATCGGAGCGGTTCTTGGGCGATTTCTCATTCAACAGGGAAATCAGTTCCGACGCACAAGCGGGAGCTTTCACTTTTCCGTCCCGGATGATGTCCCTCGCGCTAACCTGCTTGCCATACAACTTTTCGTTGGCGCTTCCATCCGAGCGCAGCGTAGAACCTTCGAGTGAGACTCCGGCAAACAATCCCTTGTTGCGCGAATAGGAGAGAATCTCGGCCGTCATCACGATATCGGTTGCTCCCTCGGCGGTGCGTCCTTTGGGGCCGGCAGCGGCAGAAGCGTCAGCTCCCAGCTTCACCTTGCTTTTCAGCAACGATCGCGCTCCCGCCGGGTTCATCACCAGCAGAACGAAGTCGGTAGCCTGGCCTCCAATCTGGAAACCAAAGCTGCCGCCTTCCAACGCATACATGGCGGGCGGACCCCAAGGTCCGGTGTAAGAGATTCCACCGCGGCAAATCATGACTCCGCGGCCATAGCTGGCGCCGACGACAAACGCGGCTTTTTTAACGGAGGGTAAAACGACGATACATTCGGCCTTGTCGAGCAGGTCTTGAGGGATGTCCTCGGGGACGTTGAGGATTTCCTTAAGCACATGGCCGGCGTTCTCGCACCGGTCAACTTCCGTGCTATCGTCGGCAAAAGCGGGCAGCATGAGGGCGCACACGAGCAACGTGGTGAACAGGGGTTTCATGAAATCTCCTTTTGGATCGCGGAGCTATTCTACCCTGTGATTGCCTGAAGCGTGGGAGGAGCTTTCAATAGCGAGACATTGTCACCGAAGTCAAGAAGGCCCATGACCTATTGAGTGCTCCTTTTGTAACTTGGCATTTGCTAAAGTGTCTCCTAAAGTTCTATTGAGTAAAAGCGGCCTCTGGAAGTTCTATTGAGTAAAAGCGGCCTCTGGCGGGTTCTTCGGCCCCTGGCGTGCATCCAATAAGCTGGGTGAAACGGGCCGGACAGAGGGCTAAGGTCGTAAGCGGGACTGGGTGTGGAATGAAGTACACAGGGAAGTATTTTTTGCTCGCGGGGATGTTCGTAGCAGTGGCTGGAGTGTCGCTGCGGGCGCAGGTGAATTATCTCGCGCCGAGCAATGCGTTGGTCTCAGCCCCCTCTTCCACTTTGGACGCCGGTCAGCCGGATGATTCCGTTCTCACCATCAAAAAGCGAGTCGATGAAGTCAACGTACTGTTCATCGCAACCGACAAACACGGCAAGTTCGTGCGCAACCTGGATGAGAAGGACTTCGCGATTCTCGACGATCATAAGCCACCGCAATCGATTGTCAATTTCCGCCGCGAGACCGACCTGCCGATCGAGCTGGGACTCTTAATCGATACCAGCGGATCGGTGCGCGGGCGCTTCGACTTCGAACAGGATGCGGCCGTCAGTTTCCTGCAAAACACCGTTCGCCCGAATTTTGACAAGGCCTTCGTCGTGGGCTTCAACGGGCATAGTCAAATGATGCAGACCTTCACCGATAATGCCTCACTGCTCTCAGCGGCGGTGCACCGTTTACAGGACGGTGGGGGAACGGCTCTCTACGACGCTATTTACCGGGCCTGTCACGACAACTTGATCAAGGATCACGAGGATCGCCCATCGCGACGCGCGATCGTTGTGGTGAGCGATGGAGAGGACAATCAGAGCGAATTCAGCGAGGCGCAGGCGATTGAAATGGCGCAGCGGGCTGAAGTCATTATTTACGCCATTTCGACCGACGACAGCGGTTTGGTCTTGCGCGGCGACAAAGTGCTGCAGCGCATCGCGGACGCAACCGGGGGCCGCGCATTCTTTCCCTTCAAAATGAAAGACATCAAGAACTCATTTTCGGCCATAGAAGACGAGTTGCGGAGCCAATACATAATTTCGTACCATCCAGCGGATTTCGAAGCCGACGGCCGCTACCGCCCGATTGAAATCACCGCCCTCAAGAAAGATCTTCAGGTGCGCTCGCGCAGGGGCTATTACGCACCGCGCCAGTAGACCCGGGCGGTAGAGACGTGGGTAGCTATGTCTCTACGACCTAGGCCCGTACCGGCTGACGGTGCTACAATCTTGGGGTTGGTTGGAAGGGAATTCGCAAGAATTCTCGCAAGACCGGGCGGTAAACGCGTTCCCAAGCTAGGTGGACCTTTGAAGCCGAAGTCTTTATTTGTCGCGAGCCTTGCCTGTCTGCTGCTGGTGACTCCCGGCTATGCCAAGCGACGGCGAACCACGCCCGCGCAAGCAACGACGGAAGACCAGGCCGCGGCTCAACCGGCAGCTCCGCCACCAACTCTGGCCCAGTTACCAGCGACTCCTCCTCAGGTTTCATTTCAGGGTGGCCAACTAACGATTTCGGCCCAGAATTCCACATTAGGCGACATTTTAAAAGCGGTTCGGGCGCAGACGGGTGCAACGATAGAGCTCCCCGGCACCGCGACTGAGCGCGTGGTGGGACATTTCGGTCCGGCTCCGCCCCGTGATGTATTGGCATCGCTGCTCAACGGTTCGCACTTCAACTATCTTCTTCTGGGATCTCCGACTGACCCTGCCGCACTCGATCGAGTGATCCTGATGGCCAAATCGGGCAGCTCAGCCGACAGCGCTCCAGCTGCGCCTGTGGAGCAGGCTGCTGCCAGTAACCAGACCGTGTTTGCCCGCCCGATGACGCCCATGGCAGCCCCGCCAAACGGCAATACCGTTGTTGTCGAAGGCGAAGACGCCCAGGACGAGACCACGGACGATTCCGCCGACACTACCGATGACGCGCAAGCCGACGACCAGACCGATCAGACCGACCAAACCGACCAAACAGACGATCAGGCTGCGACTGGCGACGACCAGCAGCAGCAACAAGATGGACAGCAGAACGTCAAAACGCCGGAACAGCTCCTGCAGGAACTGCAGCAACGACAGCAGCAGCTTCAGCAGCAGGGGATTCAGCCTGGCGCGCCTCCGGGGATGCGACCATTCCCGAATCCAGGTGGAGCGACGCCGGTCCAGCCCGGTTCAACCGATCCCGTCCAGCCGCATAATTAGCTAGACTAAGAACCTTACATTGGTTTGCTAAAGCCTTGTTTTCTGTCCGGCGGGACTTCGCCGGACCGCTTAGGAAGCAGTATTACAGCAGGGCACGAGTAGCCTAACTTCCGCCCGCGTGGGCGGCTCGAGCTTGGGGGGCAAGCGCCGGGTTTTCAGAAGGGCGTTGTCGCGACTGGCTTGCAAAGGTGTGAAGAATTCCGATGACGGAGCCGTAGGCGGATAAAATTCCAATTGCCAGCACACTAACCACAGTGAAACAGAGGATGCCAACGCTTAATAGACTTCCCAAAGTTCCCTACCCTCTTACGAATTGCCACTTTCAATTGATGTCGCCGCGCTCCCTGAATCTACCTGCGTTGACGCTTGCCAGTGTTTGCAAATAAGATACATGAGTAGAGCTGCGCACCTCCACTTTCCAACATCTCTGTGCACCCGTCCACATTACGGAAGGTCACTGAAGGGTATTACTTTCGCGGTTTATGGCCATTACGAAGATTTCGGTGCGCGGGGCGCGCCAGCATAATCTTAAGAACATCGACGTCGAGATTCCCCGTAATAGCTTGACGGTCATCACCGGATTGAGCGGGTCGGGCAAGTCTTCCTTAGCCTTTGACACCATCTACGCCGAGGGCCAGCGGCGTTACGTGGAGACGCTCTCGGCGTACGCGCGCCAGTTTCTCGACCAGATGGAGCGCCCGGATGTGGATGCCATTGATGGGCTGAGTCCGGCCATTTCTATCGAGCAAAAGACCACCAGCCGGAGCCCCCGTTCGACGGTCGGCACGATCACTGAGATTTACGATTATCTTCGTCTTTTATTCTCTTCCATTGGAGTGCCCCATTGTCCCAAGTGCGGTCGAGCCATAAGTCGCCAGACAGCCGACCAGATCGTGCAACGGGTAATGGCCCTTACTCCTGAAGACCGAGTGATGGTTTTGGCGCCTATTGTGCGTGGGCGCAAAGGCGAATTCAAGAAAGAGATGGAGAAGTTGGTGCAGCACGGCTTCACCCGTGCCAGAGTCGACGGCGAACTAGTTAATCTCGATGATGACCTCGCTCTCGACAAGCGGAAAAACCACACCATCGAAGTGGTCATTGATCGTCTCCTGGTGAAACCAGGGATCGAGCATCGGCTTGAGCTTTCGGTTGGATTGGCGATGAAGCTGGCTGGGGGCCTGGTGCAAGTTGCCGTGGTGGGTGGCGAGGAACAGCTCTACTCCGAGAGACTAGCGTGCCCGGATTGCGGCATCAGCGTGCCGCAACTGGAGCCCCGATCGTTCTCGTTTAACAGCTCGTACGGCGCCTGCCCCGAATGTCATGGACTCGGAAGCCGCTACGATTTTGATCCCGCGAAAGTGATTGTCGACTGGTCGAAGCCGTTGCTCGATGGCGGACTCGGCCCGGGCTCGGCCTCGCAAAATCTCGTCCACATGCTGCAAATCGCAGCCACTGCCCATGGTTTGGACCTGAGCACGCCCTTTGAGAAGTTTCCCGAGAAAGTACAAAACCTTTTGTTGTTCGGCGAAGCCGGTAAAGGCGGTAAGACCGGTTTCAGTGGAATTCTGGCCTACCTCAAGCGCGTGCTCGAGGAATCCACATCCGAGGGCTACCGCGACTTCTTGCTGGATTACATGTCGGCGACGGAATGCCCGACGTGTCACGGGCAGCGGCTGCGTGCGGAGAGTCTGGCAGTGAAAGTCAATGGTCTGTCAATCGCGGACTTTACCGGGCTGCCGGTTTCGCGTTCGCTGGAACTGGCCAAGAAGATTCAACTGACCGGACGAGAGGCTGCGATTGCCGGGCGTGTCGTGCACGAAATTGTCGAACGGCTGCAGTTTCTGAATGCGGTTGGCTTGGGCTACATCTCACTCGATCGCTCGGCGGCCACGCTCTCTGGGGGCGAAGGGCAGCGCATCCGACTAGCGACGCAGATCGGATCAAAGCTAAGAGGGGTGCTGTATGTGCTCGACGAACCCTCCATCGGTCTGCATCACCGCGACAATGCCCGATTGTTGAAGGCGCTCGAAGAGTTGCGCGATCTCGGAAATACCGTGCTCGTAGTCGAGCATGACGAAGAGACCATCCGCCGCGCTGATTATGTGATAGACCTCGGTCCTGGAGCGGGGCGCCACGGAGGCGAACTCGTCGCGCACGGTACGCCAGTAGAAATTATGGAAATACCAGAATCGCTGACCGGAGCATATATCTCGGGCAGAACCCAGATCGAGATGCGGCCTGAGCGGCGGTCGACAAATGGCGCGGGCATTGCGATTCTAGGCGCGCGCGAAAACAACTTGAAGAACATTGACGTTACCTTTCCGCTGGGCGTGATGACTGTAGTGACGGGAGTCTCGGGCTCCGGCAAATCGACCCTGGTTAACGACATCCTTTATCGCGCATTGGCGAAGACTCTCTATCGTTCGCGCGAAGAAGCTGGGGCACACAAAGCAATTTCGGGCGCGGAGAACATCGACAAAGTCATCCGCATCGATCAATCGCCGATCGGTCGGACGCCGCGCTCAAATCCCGCGACCTACACCGGAGTCTTTGCGCAGATTCGTGACCTTTACGCGATGCTGCCCGAATCGCGGGAACGAGGTTACAAGCCAGGCAGGTTTTCATTCAACGTGACCGGTGGACGTTGCGAAGCTTGTCAAGGCGAGGGCCAGCGGCGCATTGAAATGAGCTTCTTGCCGGATGTTTACGTGCTTTGCGAAGTCTGCGGTGGTCGCCGTTACAACCAGGAAACTCTGGCCGTCAAGTACAAGGGGTTTTCGATCGCGGATTTGCTCGAAATGCCGGCGTCGGACGCATTGCCAATTCTCGAAAACATTCCACAGGTGAAACAGAAACTGCAGACCCTAGTCGACGTGGGTTTGGGATACATTCACCTGGGCCAATCGGCGGTAACGCTCTCTGGTGGCGAGGCTCAACGCATCAAGCTGGCGCGCGAGTTGAGCAAACGGCAAACCGGCAAGACTTTATATCTGCTGGACGAACCCACAACCGGTCTGCACTTTGATGACGTTAAGAAATTGCTGCACGTGCTACATCGCCTCACCGACCTGGGAAACATGGTCGTGATTATCGAGCACAACCTGGATGTGATCCGCAACGCTGACTGGATCATCGACCTCGGTCCCGAGGGTGGCGAAGATGGCGGGCGAATTGTCGCTCAAGGTACCCCGGAGCAAGTTGCGCGGAACAAGAAGTCCTACACTGGGCAGGCGCTGGCAGAATACTTTAATGGCAAATCGAAGAAGGCTTCGATGGCGGAATTGCTGGCTTGAGGTGTTGTAGTGATGTCCTCTGACTACTCTGCGACGCTATCTCTGCGCCTTCTGCGGATTACAGGCTCAATCGTTGAGATCGCCAAGAAGCACTCGCAGAGACAAACAACGAGCAGTCGGCACAGCTTCTTTTTTTCGTGTAAATTCAAAATGTCTCGGCAGCAATTCTGAAATCGCGTGTCCTTACCTCCAAATCCGTGGTCTGATCCAGGTTTGCTTCCCCTGCCTGAACGGCCGGTGCCCGTAGTCGAGATCCCGATCGAGGACCCGGTTTGGAGCGGATGGGATGTGCTGCAGATTGTGTTGCTCACCCTTGCCTCAGTTTTCGTTTTTCTCCCGCTGGTTGCTTTCGTTGCGCAGCGATTTCTCTATCCCAAGGTGGCATTCCTCGATGTTGTGACCTACCCGCTGGTGACTGTGGCGGGGCAGGGATTTGCCTATCTAGTGATCTTGGCCTTCATGTTTTCCATCGTGAAGCGCGAGCCTGGCCGAGATTTCTGGCAGGCTATTCGATGGAACTGGCCAAAACATTGGTCAAACTTTTTGCTAGCCGGTATGGCGCTGTCGTTTGCGTTGCAAGGGATCGCACACGTCCTTCCCATGCCGAAAGAACTCCCGATGGATCGCTTTTTCCGGACGGCCGGCGAAGCCTGGGCCTTGTCACTGTTTGGCGTAACCTTTGCGCCGCTGCTCGAAGAGCTGTTCTTTCGCGGGTTTTTTTATCCCGTGCTGGCTCGCCGGTTCGGTATCGGAATCGCGGTGGTCGTGACCGCAGCAAGTTTTGGCCTGATTCACGCTCCGCAACTCGGACGCGCATGGGGGCCGGTGCTGGTGATATTCATGGTCGGTCTGGCGTTGACTATCGCACGCGCCTTGACCAAGTCCGTTGCGGCCAGCTTGCTGATGCACGTCGCGTACAACGCAACACTTTCGGTTTTGCTCTTCATAGGAACCGACGGATTTCGTCATCTGGAGAGGCTGAATCAGTGACCCGGGATTGAGGCTTCAGGCGTCAGGCTTCGGGGAACTGCTGCAAATAGCCAATTGATTTTCTGGGAGCCTGACGCCTAAGCCAGACGCCTGAAGCCCGCAGCCCGCAGCCCGCTTCATGGTATCTTAGATTTTCCATGTCTTCCGCCCGTCAGGAACTGTTGCGTCTGCTGGCAACTAAGTCTTTTCGCCTGGGGGAGTTCAAGCTCTCGTCGGGCGGCACGAGCGACTACTACATAGACTGCCGCACCACGACTTTGGACGCCCGTGGTTCGCAGCTCACTGGCCAGGTGTTTCTCGAGGAAATTCAGCAGCGCGGATGGCGTCCGCAGGCGATTGGCGGCTTGACCATGGGAGCCGATCCAGTTGTCGTAGCGGTTGCTGTGACTAGCGGAGAAATCCACGGCTTTCTCATCCGCAAAGCTGAAAAGCAGCATGGGACGGGCCAGCGCATCGAAGGCTTTCGAGAAAAAGGCGCGCGCGTCGTGATCGTGGACGATGTCTGCACGACGGGCGCTTCCACCGTTCAAGCGATCGAGGTAGCACGCGAATTTGGATTTGAAATCGTCGGCGTGATGTGCCTGGTCGAGCGCGAGGAGGCTAAAGGCCGTCCGAATGTCGAGAAAGCCGCCGCGCCCGCGCCATTTGTTTCGATATTCACCGCATCGGATGTGCGAAAGGAACACTTGGAGCGGAAGGACGACACGCCTCCGCCCATCTTCGCCGTCGCTACCACTTGCGAGTTATGCGGAAGGCCCGCGGTTACGAACATGCCGCGGAACCGATGCGAAGTACATAAGACTTAAGTTTGTCATCCTGAGCGAAGCGAAGAATCTCTGTACTAGCCCTCGCCAAGAGCAATGCACAGATCCTTCGCTTCGCTCAGGATAACAATCATTGCTAACAACCAAGACTATGATTCAAACTCTGGAATGGACTGACAAGGGCGTACGCTTCATCGATCAGACGAAACTGCCCACCGAAGAAACCTACGTGGTGTGCAAGAATTACGAGCAGGTTGCCGACGCCATCCGCAACATGGTCGTACGCGGCGCGCCCGCTATTGGCGTGGCTGCAGCCATGGGTATCGCCCTTGGCATGAAAAATTCGAAAGCCGAGACTGGAGGAGAACTCAAACGCGACTTTGACCAGATTTGCGAAGTGATCGGCAAAACGCGTCCCACCGCGGTGAACCTTTTCTGGGCCATCCGCCGCATGAGGGATAAGTTCGAAACGCTCAGAGTGCGCCCGCTGCCGCAGATCAAGCAATCTCTGGTCGAGGAAGCGCAGCGCATGCACGCCGAAGACATCGCCGCAAACCAGGCCATGGGACGCTTCGGCGCAACTCTTATGCCCTCGAGTGGCGGCGTGCTCACTCATTGCAACGCCGGCGCTCTTGCGACTTGCGGCTACGGCACTGCGCTCGGAGTGTTCCGCGCCGCCATCGAGCAGGGGAAGAAAATCCACGTCTATGCGGACGAGACGCGTCCGTTTCTGCAAGGATCGCGGCTTACCGCGTGGGAACTCATGAAAGATGGCATCCCGACGACCGTGATCTCCGACAACATGGCGGGCTCAATCATGAAGCAGGGAAAGATCGGAGCAATCGTGGTCGGAGCGGATCGCATCGCCGCCAACGGCGATGTCGCAAATAAAATCGGAACCTATTCCGTTGCCGTTCTGGCAAAGGAGCACGACATTCCCTTCTATGTGGCCGCACCTCTGTCGACCATCGATTTCGAAGCGACCGATGGAAGCAAGATTCCCATCGAGCAGCGCAACGCAAAAGAGGTCACGCACATCGCCGGCAAACAGATGACGCCCGATGGAGTGGGAATAGAGAATCCCGCATTCGACGTAACCCCCGCAAAGTATGTGACCGCAATTGTGACCGAGCGTGGTATTGCGCGGGCGCCGTATGGCGATTCGTTGGCGAAGCTGGCGGGCGTTGAGAATGCGGCAACGAGCACTTCGTGAGCAATCGGCATTCAGCACTCAGTATTCAGCCAGAGCATGGAAACGCGACTGAGTGCTGAATGCTTTTTCATGTTCTCCATCACTCAATTTCAAGTTTCATTCGAGAGCGGCGGCAAAGACATTCGTCTGGATTGTTTTCTTCCTGATGCTAAAGGGCAGCGCTCTCCGGCAGTGATCGGACTGCATGGGTCCGGAGGCGGACACGCCTCAATGGGCGAGCCCGCGAGCCTTTTGGCTGAACAGGGTTTCGCAGTGTACGTGCTGCATTATTTCGACCGCACGGGCACCACCGAGATCGATGGCCTGCAAACCATCTTCCGCCACTTCCCCGTGTGGATGAAGACTCTCTGGGACGCGGTCAGCTTCGTCGCCCGCCAGCCGCAAGTTGATCCCGAACGCATCGGACTGTTGGGATTTTCTCTAGGCGCATACCTCGCGTTATCGGCCTCTGTTATCGACTCGCGCATCAAGGCCGTCGTCGAGTTCTTCGGTGGAATGCCCAAAGAGATGAAATTCTTCGCGCGTCGTCTTTGCCCGGTACTCATCCTGCACGGCGACCAGGACAAGACCGTCCCGGTCGAAGAAGCCTATCACCTGCAGCAGATGCTCGAGAAAAAGCAGATTGCGTATGAGATACAAATTTATCCCGGAGCAGGACACGGCTTCAGCGGCGAAACCTGGCGCGACGCCGGCTTACGGACTCTGGCATTCCTGGAGAAGCATTTAGCTAGTGGCAAACGGGTCAGACCTGAAGCCTGAGTTTCCCAGAACTTTTTCGAGTGAATCTTCGTAAATTACATTAGACGATAAGGAGAGCCTGTCATGTTCACTTTCCTCCTCTGGTGCCTGTTGTTCGTATTGTGCTGGCCACTGGCTCTGCTCGCGCTGGTGCTCTATCCGATCGTGTGGCTGCTGCTCTTGCCGTTTCGAATCATCGGCATCGCAGTGCATGGAGTGTTGGAACTGGTGTGGGCAGCGGTGATGTTGCCCGCGAGACTTTTGACTGCGCCATTTCGGCTGTGATATGCCGCGACGTTTTGCGCACACCATCGGGTAAACTGACTTGGATGAGCCTCCGCATTAACTTGCTGCTACTCTGTGTCGCTTGCTGCGTCCAAGCGAGGGCGCAGTCGTTCGAGGAACTGCATGCCAAAGGCTTGCAAGAGAATCCTCCTGGCGTGACTATGACGATCTCCACCACGGACGAGGGTAGCACGTACCATTTATCAGATAAGCTACGCTTCCAGCTCTTCTCTATGAGCAAGGAACTCGAAGTTTATACGTTAGAGCTGATGAGTGGTTCGAATGCGGCGAGTGTAAACGACGAAGTTACGCTCCAAAGCGCAGAGATGACCAGCCCCGTTCACACAAACGCAGGGCTTTTTGCTTATGTGTGTTGTGACAGCTATCGCCACTACGTGGGCCACCTATCGCGTTTGGTAACGCTGACCTTCAGTCTGCAAGACGTCGAGCGATCCCTCAATTTTGGCATAATGGGACTACCGACAGCTCAGAAACTAAAGCCTGGGGAGTACAGAATGTTCATACAAACTAAAAGGCTCATGCGCGGGTGGCCGAAATCGGAGCACGACCAATATCATTCTGTCAGCGATATCGTCGTGACTTCTAACAATGTCCTCCACATCACAATCCTTCCAGATGTCCCGAAAGAAAGTGGAGGCAAGCCTTAAGGCGTACGGCCTTCAGAACCGGCAACGTACCCTACTCAACAGCTTTCGCCGGTATCGCCATTCCCAACTCTTTCATCACCATCTGCAAATCTTTCCAAGTCTCTTTCTTCTGACGGGGATCGCGCAGCAGAAACGCGGGATGGTAAGTGACGGCGAGCTTGGTGCCGCGAAAATCGAACCAGCGTCCACGAAACTCGGACATGGGGGCATTGATTGCCAAAAGCGTCTTTGCCGCCACCGCGCCCAAAGCCACGATTGCTTTGGGCTTAATGGCCGCGATCTGCCGCATCAGAAAAGGAGAGCAAGTCTCGCACTCATCGCGCTCCGGCGTACGGTTTCCCGGAGGGCGGCACTTGATGATGTTCGCAATGTAAACATCTTCCCGCCGGAGGCCCATGGCCTTAATCATGTTGTTAAGCAACTGTCCGGCGCGGCCGACAAAGGGTTCGCCCTGCTGGTCTTCATCGGCGCCCGGCGCCTCGCCGATGAACATCAAATCAGCTTTTGGATTGCCGACTCCGAAGACGATCTGCTTGCGTCCCTGTTTGCTCAGGCGGCAGCGCGTGCAATCGCCAAGGTCTTCGCGAATTAAACGCAGTGCTTGGACGGGATCAGCCACGCTAGATTCGGGTTTTGCGTTCGATACTTCGAAAACATCTTCTACCGGCACCGCGATCGCGGCTTTGGATCTTGGGGTCATCAAGTCTCGCTGTTCTTGCTGGATTGTTGGATTCTCGAGAATTGCTGCGTCTTGTATCGTGTCGAGGTTGGCTTCGGCGGGCTCGCGCTGATAAAAATCGTAGATGCCCAACTCGTTGTAATAGCGGACACGTTCGGCCAAGGCGCGCTTGAGTTCTGGATCGAGCACGCTAGCCATTCGCTATTTGCCAATCTTCAAAGGGATGCCTTGTGGATGCCGTAGTCGCACAATTTGGTCGAGCACCCGTTGCGCAACTTCCCACTTGGTGGTCTCGGGAACTTCTACGACTTCGTGCTGGGTGATGATTGTGACTGCATTGCGGTCAGAGTCGAAGCCCACACCTTCGCGCGAAACGTCATTCACGACGATAGCATCGAGCGACTTCGAGGCTAGTTTCTTGCGCGCGTTTTCCATCGCATTCTGGGTCTCGGCGGCAAAGCCAATAATCAATTGCGATTGTTTGTGCCGCGCGATTTCCGTCAGAATATCCGTCGTAGGCTCAAGCTCAAGCGTCAGGGGTCCGCTGCGCTTGATCTTCTGCGAGGCCGGAGCCTTCGGTCGATAGTCAGAGACAGCCGCGGTTTTGATAACGATGGTCGCCTCGGGCAACAGCTTCAAAACTGCTTGATACATCTCTTCGGCAGATTCCACGCGTGTAACTTCAGCCGAGCCCGGCGGAGTCAATGTCGTAGGCCCGCTCACCAGCAACACTCGCGCTCCACGGCGCAATGCGGCTTCCGCCAATGCGTATCCCATCCGACCGCTGTAGCGATTTGTAAGATACCGAACCGGGTCAATTTTCTCCCGCGTTGGGCCCGCCGTAATCAAAACCGTCTCGCCAGTCAATTCCTGTGACGCGCCCAGCACTTCGAGGGTCGCGGCCACAACCGCCTCGTTCTCTGCCAGGCGTCCCGGACCCGTCATACCGCAAGCCAGGTATCCGGTACCCGGTTCCACAATCCTTACCCCGCGCTTTTTCAAAATCTCAAGATTCGCCTGCGTGGCTGGATGGTCCCACATGTTGACGTTCATGGCCGGCGCCACTACGACCGGCGCGGTGGTTGCCAGATAAAGTGTGGTGAGAAAATCGCTGGCGATGCCCTGCGCGAATTTAGCCAGAACGTCCGCAGTTGCTGGCGCAACCAGCAGCGCATCAATCGATTGCGCTACCGCAATGTGTTCGACGGCGGAATCAATATTTGGATGCTCATCCGCTCCCGCGCCAAACATATCGGTAATAACTTTTTCTCCAGAGAGTGCCGCAAAGGTGAGAGGCCGGATGAATTCCTGGGCGGCGCGGGTCATGACGACCTGCACGCGGACGCTGCGATCCTGCAGCAGGCGGACAATTTCCGCCGCCTTATAGGCCGCAATGCCGCCGCTGACGCCAAGAGCGATTTTCATGGTTGCTGATGGTCATTTCCAATGGCCGGTTGCGTGAATTCCACGCAATCACAAAGCAAATTGGAAATGACTACTCTTGTCCCAGCGCCTTGTCGAGTATTTCGCTGACGACTTCGACTGGCGACTTGGGCGTTTCTGGAATCACCCACTTCACCTTGCCGGCTTTGATTTCATCCTGCGCAATGCGGCAGGGTTTGCGGGAGTGAGTTTCGATGACCGGGGGCGCACCGCCTTGCAATTGTCGTGCGCGGCGAGCGGCTACCAGAATGTATCGATAGTTGCTGTCGAACCCTTCAATCAACTTCATTGTGTTCTCCCCTGTGCTAGCGTCCGCCCGAAGTCGCTGCGGTCGCAAACGAAGCTAAGATCGGCTGCAGTCGTTCCCGGATGTTGCTTAAACGGCAACTTTCGGCCTTGGCCAGCGTTTCTGCATCGTCGGCGGATCCGTGAATTCCCGAGCGCTTCAGCCGTTCCGCAAGTAGGATCGCCGTCAGCGCTTCGATGGATTCATCCAGACGGTCGTTAACCAGAATATAGTCGTATTTCTCGTAATTCTCAATCTCACGACTGGCCGTGACCAACCGGCGCTGGATGACTTCTTCCGCATCCAGACTACGCTTTCGCAAACGCGACTCCAAAATCTTGCGATCCGGCGGCATAATGAAAATACTCACCGCTTCGGGAAGCTTGTGCTTGATCTGCTCCGCACCCTGCACATCAATGTCGAGCAGCAAGTCGCGCCCGCTCCGTTCAGCCTCGCGCAGAAAGCGCTTCGCCGTCCCGTAACAATGGCCAAATACATCCGCATGCTCCAGAAATTCATCTTTGCGCACCATTTCTTCGAATTCGGAACGTGGCACGAAATAGTATTCCCGCCCATTCTGTTCATTCCCACGCGGAGGACGAGTGGTGTAGGAAACGGAGAAGTCCAGCCCGAAAACAATCTCCCGAGCCTTGTCCACCAGCGTCGACTTACCCGAACCCGAAGGCGCCGAAATAATGTAGACCGTGGTCATTCGAGGTTTTGCACCTGTTCGCGGGCCTTTTCTATATCGGATTTCATCGATAAGCCAAGCTCCGTGATTTTCATGGCTTCGCCGGCCAAGCCGGAAGTCTTGGAGAGCAACGTGTTCGCTTCCCGGTTCATCTCCTGCAGCAGAAAATCCAGCTTCTTTCCGATCTCTCCCCCCTGATCGAGCAGGCCCAGAAGATGCTTCACGTGTTGGTCCAACCGTACCAACTCCTCCTGAATGTCGCTGCGATCCACCAGCAGCGCCGCTTCCTGCAGGATGCGTTCCGGTTCAATCTGTGAGCCAATCAACTCCTGCAGGCGTGTCTTTAGTCGCTCGGCATAGGTTTGCAGGACGGCGTGTCGGTGTTTCTCTACGCCTTCCCGCGCCTGCTGCACATGCCGCATGCGCTCCCGCAACTCGCGCTCGGTGCCGCGTCCTTCTTCCTCGCGCATCTGATTCAAGCGGGCCAACGCCTCTTCCATCTTGAAAAGGACCGCCGCTTCCAATCCATCGTCCGCCGGTAACGCTTCGGACTCCAGCGCACCCGGTATGCGAAGAATTGCGTTAAGATCCGGCTCTGCTGCTAACCCGAACTCCGCCGCCGCGGCACGAAATGCCTGAATGTAAGCGCCCACGAGGTTGCGGTTCAGCGAAAAACCCTCGCTCACGCTGCGTTCGATATTCAGAGTCAACTCCACATGGCCGCGAGCCATCTTCTCTTTCAACCGTCGCCGCAGCTTCATCTCCAGATCGTCACTATCGGACGGCATGCGAAAATGAATATCCAGAAAGCGATGATTCACCGACTTAAGCGAAAGTGTGAAACCGAACTGGCCGTTGACCTGCCCTTTCACCTGCGCGAACCCGGTCATGGAGCGGATCGACATATAGGACTCTACGTTGTCATCCTGAGCGAAACCGGATTGCTATTCAGAAACGGGTGCCCCGTCCTGGTCGCGTTTTTTGCGACAGCGCGGGGATTTTCGCCCAACCACTTCTCACTCCGCATGCACTGCCGGTCGCGGCGGTTCCACTTCCGCGAATTGCAATTCGTATAAGCGCCGATACGTCCCTAATTTCTTCATCAACTCTTCATGCGGCCCAACATCCGCAGTTGTCCCATTCTCCAGCACTACGATTCGATCCGCGCGCCTCACCGTGGAAAGCCGGTGAGCTATCACAACCACGGTGCGTCCAATCATCAGATTCTGCAGCGCCGATTGGACCAGCGCCTCGGATTCACTGTCCAATGCCGACGTGGCTTCGTCGAGAATTAAAATCGGAGCGTTCTTGAGCAGCGCCCGCGCAATCGCAATACGCTGCCGCTCCCCACCGGAAAGCCTAACGCCGCGCTCACCAATCACGGTGTCGTAACCGCTCGGCAGATCCGTAATAAAGTCGTGTGCCAAGGCCGCGTGCGCCGCCGCCTCCACCGCTTTTAGCGGGACGCCCGGTTGCCCGTAGGCGATGTTGTTCCGTACCGTATCGTTAAACAATACTGTGTCCTGCGCCACCACCCCAACTTGCGAACGCAGCGAAGACAAAGTCGTGTCGCACACGTCGCGACCGTCAATGGTCAATCTCCCGGATGTGACATCAAAGAAGCGCGGAATCAAATGCACCAGCGTGCTCTTGCCTGCGCCGCTCGATCCGACCACCGCGAGCACCTCACCTGCGTGAACTTCGAGATTGATATCACGCAGAATCTCGCGTCCTTCGCCTTCGGACTCATACGAAAAGCAAACGTTCTCGAACCGGATGCTGCGCGAAAACGGCGGCAGCGGCTGAGCCCCGGGCTTCTCTTTTACATCGTCATCCGTATCCATAAACTTGAAGATCTCGGACGATGCTCCCAGGGCCTGCTGGAAATTATTGTTGAACAAAGCGAACTTACGCACTGGATCGTAGAGTTTGAAAACCGCCACGATAAACGCCAGAAATGTGCCAGACGAAAAAACGTGATGATTGATCTGTTCGCGTCCCAATAGCAGAAGCAGCGCAATTGCGATTGCGCCAAAGATATCCATCAAAGGCGAACTTATGGCGACCGCAGCCACCGAGCGCAAATTCGCACGAAACAACCGCTGCGCGGCATCCCTGAATCGCGCACTCTCCCAGCGCTCCATGCTGAATGCCTTCACGATGCGGTTGCCGGTAATGGTCTCGTGCAGGATATTCTGGATGTCCGCCAGTTTGTCCTGGCCGCGACGGGTCGTGTGCCGCACCCGCCGCCCAATTCTCCCCGCCGAAAAGATAATCACCGGTACGAACAAAACCAGCACCCAGGCAAACTGCCTGCCCAGCGCCACCACCACCAGTGCCGTAAAGATGAAAGTGAAAAACTGCTGCAGAAACTCTGCCAGAACGCTCGACATCGCATACTGCACTCGCTCCACATCATTGACGATCGTCGACACCAGAGTGCCCGTGGTGTGCTTCTGAAAGAACGCCGCCGAGCGCTGCAGAATGGAATCGTACAGGTCATTGCGCAGATCGGTGATCATGCCAAAGCCCGCATAATTCACCAGGTACGTGCCCGCATAATCGCAGATCCCCTTCAACACGGTGGCCGCGACCAGGGCAAACGCTACCACCGTCCACGGATTCTGAAAGTGTGAGGGAACGAATTGCTGCAGGTAGATGGCACGCCCGCTGCCCGGAATCGTAAACAGTTGCATCTCCCGAGTCTGCGAACCCGGATTCAGCACCCGATCAAAAATCGGTCCGATGAGCAGCAACCGAAAGGCATCCAGCAATCCCACCGCCGCCATCAGCAGTACCGACGCCCCTACTGGCCACCAGTAAGGCGCCGCGTATCGTATGAGGCGTGTCAGTTGCCGCATTGGAGGCTCCCAGTGCGCGGCCAGACCCGGCCTGCTACGGATGAAATCAGCATGTGTCGCAAGAATTCATTCTACTTCAGTCGTCGGTCGTTCGTCGTTGGCCATACCCTATCATTCCGAGCGAAGTCGAGGGACCCTGTGTTTCCGACCAATGAAGCCTGAAGCCCGAAGCCCGCATCACCCTACCCCGGACTATCCCGATGCACTACCTTCACCCGATACCCCGCCTTGCGCAAGTGTTTGCTGACGTCCTCGGCAATCATTACCGAGCGATGCTGCCCGCCAGTGCAACCAAAAGAAATCGTCAAGTAGCTCTTGCCTTCGCGGATATAGTGCGGCAGCAGATACACGAGCAGCTTCGAAATCCGGCTGATGAATTCCTTAGTCTGCGGAAACGACCGGATGTATTTCGCCACCTTCGGATCACGCCCCGTCAGCGGACGAAACTCCGGGACAAAATGAGGATTCGGCAGAAAGCGAACGTCGAACACCAGATCCGCGTCCTCCGGAACCCCGTGCCGGAAGCCAAAACTCACGCACGAAACCAGAATATTATTCCCCGACTCCTGCTTCTGGAAACGCTCCGTAATATGTGCCCGCAGCTCGTGGACGTTGAACTTGGAAGTGTCGATCACCAGATCGGCAATCGCCCGAATCGGTCGCAGGTGCCGGCGCTCGGCGGCCAGCGATGCTTTTACTGTGGTATTTGTGCCCAGAGGATGCGGCCGCCGCGTCTCGCTGAAGCGACGCAACAGCACCGAATCCGCCGCCTCAAGAAAAAGCATTTTAGTGGGCAGGATCCGGCGCACCGATTTCACAATCTCGGGCAGCGACTCCAGTTGCGTGCCCTCACGCACATCGACCACCAGCGCAGTGCGCTCGATTTCGGAAGACTGCCCCGCCAACTCGGCAAATTGCGGAATCAGGCCCACCGGCAAATTGTCCACACAATAGTAGCCGAGATCCTCAAAAGCCTTGAGCACTGAGGCTTTTCCCGAGCCGCTCATCCCCGTGATAATGACCAGTTCGGCGCGCCGGCCGCGGTCGCGGACAACTGGCGAGCCAGTCTGACGCACTCCCTGTTTACTTGTTCCTGTCGGCCCGCGAAGTGGCATTTGCTGAGATGGTAGCAGGCAGACTCGCAAGCCGCCAGTTACCCATGTAGGCGCAGCGTCAGGACGAAGTCGAGGAGACCCTTCAAAAGCTGCAAAGGGTGCTGGATTTCAACCCCAGCACCCTCCGCAACAATCACTGACCATTACCACCGAACTACTTGAACGCAATCACTCCGAACAGCCCATCCACGTTGTTGCCCGGTCCAGCCGTAAAGAAGAGCTGATTCGTTTTCCCGTTGTTTGCCGAACCACCGCCAAAGTCGATGCCCCAAAGCTGATTGATTTCGATCGGCTTGTTGGACGAGTTCATGATGGTGCCTACGAACTTGCCGGTTTTAAGATTGAAGCCGTTGATGGTGCCGGTGTTGGTGTTATTTGAGATCAGCAGAGTGTTGCTCAGCGGGCCAAAGTTCTTCGGAGCTATGGCAAATCCCCAGGGCTGATTCAGCGGCGCACCATGTGTAAACTGCTTCACAAATGCGCCCGCCTCGGTGAAGATGTCGATGTAACCGCCTCCTCCGCCCTTTGCGTTGACGTAGGCAACGTAAAGCTTGCCGCCGATATCCTGAACGTTAAACACCACGAAGCCCTTCGGAATCTTCGAATCCGTAAACGATTTCACGAATGTGAAGGTGCCGTCATACACATCGATTTTGTTGTTGTTAAAATCGGCGGCGTAAACGAAATTCCCGGAGGGATGGCTGGTGACGGCGAGGCCGGTATAGCTGGCCTTTTTGGCTGAGTTGTTCACCCCAATGAGAGTCGTCGAAGGATCGAAATGCGACCATCCTTGGATAGTCCCGTCCAGGGTTGCGAACATAAATGCGGATGGCCAAGTGTCAATTTGGAATTCGTTCGAGCCGTTGTAAACGACGCCCGTGGGCGAACCCGGGCCACTTCCACTGGCCGAAGGCACAACCACCTGCAGGCTCTGCGGAACTCCAGCGGCGTTGTAGAGTGTGGACCACCCATCCCATTCGTCACTGATCCAGAAGGGGCCGCCAGGAGCGTATACCAGTCCCCACGCGTTCTGGAGTAGTGGATCCATATGTTTGGCTTTGCCCGTCTGATTTGAAGTGAGGGCGGTTCTTGCGTATTGTGCCGAGGCCGGACTGGAAATGAAACCTACCGCCAGCGCAAGCCACAAAGTGAGAGCAATTGTACGAGCCCATTGACGTTGCATGCTGATTTCTCCTTTGAAGTAAAAAATGGTTAGAGGGCGGGGGGAGGACCCAATATCCCAAGCAGGTGCGATCGCTAATGTGTATAACCTGCAAGGGCCAGATATTAGGGCTCATTCAGGCATGGGTTGTCAATAGATTGTCACGGTTTTGTAAAATTCCTTCGGAATCCCCGAAAGCCCACAGTTTTGCGCAGCCACCACAAGACTGGCGTTTCTCGCGGAACTCGTCCCACGGATCGGTTTCGAAGGATCGATTTTTAAAAAGACGGGGCTTCCAGCGACGCTCTCCAGCATCGCAAAATTGCAGTGACTTCAGCCGACAGGCGACAGAATCGAACATTGCGCGCTTTGTTCGAGCCGCGGCGTTTGTCTGCAGATAGTTAGCGACTTTATTCCCTGTTTATATCTATTAGCTATTGCGTTGGAAAAGTGTTCCACGTGGAACACTACGTCGATTCCCCGTGCCATGATGCGATGTTACGATGCCAATCAGCCAATCGCATGCCTGAATTTTGTGACGTCGTGCTCCCTGTGCCGCTGGACACTGCGTTCACCTACCGCATCCCAGACGGGATGCGGCCGGTGGTCGGCGGGCGCGTGCTGGTTCCGTTTCGCCAGCAGCGCATGTCGGGCGTGGTCACTGCCCTGCACGATCGCGCTCCCAAAGTTCAAATCAAGAATGTACTCACTGTGCTCGACGCTTCGCCCGTGCTCGATGAGCAACTTCTGCGGCTAGGCAAGTGGATTGCGGATTATTATCTGGCGCCCCTGGGCGAAGTCTTTCGGACCATGCTGCCTCTGGCCGCGGAATTCAAACGAGCGATTGGTTATCGCATCACCAACGACGGGCAGAGGGCGCTACACCTTGCAGGAGTGGCAGGCTCATCAGCTCGCTCGCGCAAGACGCCCGAGGAACAACTGGCGGAGTTTCGCGTCCTCGACTACCTAACCGAACGCGAAACCGTGCGGGAAGAGAGCCTGCGCGCCGCGACCCGCGTGTCGAAGTCCCTATTGAGCGGGATGCTGCGGAAGAAATGGATCGCGCGCGAAGATTTGTCGGATGCGCGCGACGCCACTCGCACCATGAAGGTCGCGCTGCTGAAGGGCGCGGAAGGCAAACTGAACTCCAATCAGCAAGTGTTGATCGAAACTCTGGCTGCAGCTGGCGGCAGGATCGCCGTCGAGAATCTGCAAGCGCTCGAGGTCCCGAAGACTACGCTCGCAACGCTGGTGAAGCGGGGGCTGGTTGAGATCGTCGAAGAGCCAGTTGAGTTCACGGTCGCGAGCAAAACGATTCGACCTTCGCCACTGGACTTTAAGTTCAACTCCGCGCAGCAGGACGCACTGAAAAAGATCGAAGACAGCATCGGCGCCGGCAAGTTTTCGGGCATGTTGCTTCATGGCGTTACTGGGTCGGGCAAGACTGCGGTTTATCTCGCGGCCATGCGTTCGGTGCTCGAGGCGGGACGGTCCGCGATCCTCTTGGTTCCTGAGATTGGACTTACGCCGGCGGTCGCGGCCGATCTGCATCACGTGTTCGGAGAGGAAGTCGCGATTTTGCATTCGGCGCTGTCGGACCAGGAACGCGCCGAGCAATGGCATCGCATCAAGCGCGGAGAAGCTCGCATGGTCGTGGGCACACGTTCGGCTGTCTTTGCTCCGGTCTCAAACTTGGCGCTGATGATCGTCGATGAGGAACAGGATTCGTCCTACAAGCAGGAAGAGACGCCGCGTTATCACGCGCGCGACGTGGCCGTGATGCGAGCCAAGATGGCTGGCGCAGTCGTGGTGCTGGGCTCGGCTACGCCTTCACTGGAATCTTATTTCAACGCGAAGAAGAACAAGTATGCGTTGCTCGAGTTGCCGGATCGCGTAGAGCAGCGACCGCTGCCCGAGGTCGCGATCGTCGACATGCGGCAGGAATTTCAAGAGACAGGCAAAGAGCAGGTGATCTCGCGGAAGCTGATAGAAGAAATCAAGCAGCGTCTGGATCGCAAAGAACAGGTGATGGTCCTACTCAACCGCCGCGGATACTCGCCCGTGGCCCTGTGCCGTTCCTGTGGGAACCGGATGGAATGCAGGAACTGCGCAATCGCAATGACGCATCACAAGCGCACGAATCGGATGGTGTGCCACTACTGCGGGTTCGTGGCGCCGGTGCCGAAGGTCTGCGGCGAGTGTGGCAGCGAGTATGTTTATTTTCTGGGGACTGGATCGGAGAAGCTGGAAGAGTTATTGCATGGGCTGTTTCCGCAAGCGCGCATTGGGCGCCTTGATCGGGATACGGTTCGGGGCAACGAAGATTTTGAGCGGGCGCTCAACGCGTTGAACGAAGGCGAGCTTGATCTGTTGGTGGGGACGCAGATGATTGCGAAGGGACACGACATTCATGGGGTAACGCTGGTGGGCGTGGTTGGAGCGGATATGGCGCTGGGGTTTCCGGATTTTCGGGCGGCAGAGCGCACCTTTCAATTGCTGACTCAGGTAGCCGGACGTGCGGGGCGCGGGCAGAGTCCAGGCAAAGTTGTGTTGCAAACGTATTTTCCAGATCACTACGCCGTGCAATATGCGGCGCAGCACGATTTTGTCGGGTTTTACGAGAAAGAATTGCGCTTTCGCAGTTGGATGCATTATCCGCCGTACAGCGCGCTGGCCAATGTTTTGGTGCGCAGCGACAAACTAGATGAGGCCTTGCGCTGGTCGGGAAGTTTGGGCAAGTGGTTTGAAAAAACGCGGCATGAAGGCATTCGCGTGCTGGGTCCGGCGGCAGCGCCGATTGTTCGGTTGAAGCAGGACTATCGCTATCATTTTGTTTTGAAATCGGCCAGCCGGGAGAAGCTCAACGGGACGCTAAGATCGATGCTTGTCTATGCGGCCGAGCAGAAGATTCCGCGGACGCAAGTGATTGTGGATGTCGATGCGGTTTGGTTGATGTAGAAGAGGCGTCTCGCTTCTGGCAATTTCAACGTTCACGGGCGAGACCAGCCGTGCTACACGGAGATTGTTATGACAGGCGCTCGATTCCGGGGAAGCCGTCGAAGCCGGAGTCGAAGGTTAGGATTTGTTCGATTCCGTGTTGTTCCATTAAGGCTAAGTGGACGGCGTCGCGGGCGGACATCTTCTTGCGCCCCAGGACAATTCTTTTTGCGCGCTCGGTTGTGGCGCGATCGATGGGCAGGACCTGGTCGACGATGCCCAGGAGTGCGTCGAAGGCTGGTTGGATGGCGTCGCGGCGATTGATGGCGGTGTAGCGGTGCAGGATTTCTTGTAATACTTCGGCGTCGGTCACCAGGCGCTGGCGGTCGCTGACCAATTTTTCGAGCAGGCGTTGGGCGTCTGATTTCTGCGGATGGGGCGCGCCGACCAGGTACATTGGGATATTCGAATCGATCAGAATCACGGATGCATACCGGCTCCATATCCCTTTTCGATTTCGGCCAGCATAGTGTCAATGTCGCCGCTAGGATAGTCGTGTTGGGCTGCGGCGCGGATTACTTCAAGTTTCTTGGCGGCGCCTCCCATGGGCTCTTTACGACGGGCCATGTCGAGGGCCTGCCGGACCCATTCCGCCAGGGACATCCGGCGGGAGCGCGCCATTTTCTGAATCTCGCGGTATTCGGGGTCTTGAAGAATTACCTGGAGTCGTTTAGACACATAATGAGTTTATTTGACTCATAGTTATGAGTCAATAGAGTTTGCGTGTCACTATACGCAAGATCCTTCACCCGGCTGAAGCCGGGTTCAGGATGACGTCTAACTTCTTTGTCCTTGATGAGCGGCGCGATTTTGACTTGAAAGGCCGCGGACAGGAGCGTCCGCGCTACGCGGCTAACGTGATTTGCTTTGCAGAAATTCGCGCACGACTGCTTTCACGTCGCGGTGCTGGCCGTCGACGGCGTAGTTAAGTTGGCGCATGTCGTCGCCGGAGATCTTTCCGGTTAATTCGTCGAGGGCTTCTTTTATTTCCGGATGCGCGGCTAGCGTTTCCTGCCGAATGATAGGAACGGCTTCATAGGGTGGGAAATAATGCTTGTCGTCGTCGAGAACGAAGAGGTCGAGAGCGGGAATCAGACCATCGGTGGTGTTGCCGGCGATCACGTCGACCTGTTTGTCTTTTAAGGCGCGAGTGAGAAGGCCTAGATCCATGATTTGCGGGGACTCGGTGAAGCGCAGGCCGTAGGTGGCGACGAGACCCTTGTAGCCGTCGGGGCGCTCCATAAATTCGTAGCCGAATCCGGCGCGCCATTTGGGAGTGTAGGCGGCCGCTTGCGAGATGGTCTTCAGGCCGAGGCGGCGAGCGTCATCTCCGCGGATTTCAATGGCGAAAGTGTCGTCGAAGCCGAAGGGCGCGCCCACGGCCAGATTGAAGCGCTTCGCATATTCTGACTTAACCTCGCTATAGACTTTTTCGCGATTGGCGTTGGGTTTTTCCTTCAATACCGCGGTCAGTGCGGTGCCTGTGTATTCGGGATAGACATCGATGCGGCCGGCGAGAATGGCCTGCTGGCAGATGAAAGTGCCTGCGAGATAGAAGCGGCGCTCGACCGGAAGATGGGCCTTGGTTTCGATTTGCTGGGCGATGATTTCTCCAAGGATGAGCTGTTCGGTAAAGTTCTTGGATCCGACCACAATCAAATTCTGGCGGGAGGGGCCGCAGGCGCTTAGGAATGCGATTAGAAAAAACGAAAACGAAAGCCGGGAGATCGTTCTATTGAGCTGCCGTAGATTGTTGCTTGGGTGGGGCATGCTTTTAGAATTAGCGTTCAGTTCTTGGTTCCGAGTTCTTCGTTGTTCTTAACTTGGGCTTAGGCGTTTCTCCAGCCATCCCAGACTTACGTCGGCCAGCAGGGCCATGACGGCGGCGGGAATTGCGCCGGCGAGAATGACCTGGTTGTTTACCATGGCGAGGCCACGAAAAATATATTCTCCCAACCCGCCAGCGCCGATGGCGGCCGCGATTGTCGCCAGTCCGACCGAGATCACGGTGGCGACCCGAACGCCCGCGATGATTACTCCCAGGGCCAGCGGGAGTTCAACTTGAAAAAGAAGTTGACGATCGGTCAGGCCCATGCCGCGTCCGGCCTCGATTACGGCAGGATCCACGCCCTTGATCCCAACGTAGGTGTTACGGATCATGGGCAGCAGAGCGTAGAGCGCGAGCGCCAGGATAGCAATACGGTCGGCTCGTTCGCCGATCCAAGGCGCGGGCAGGAGGAATCCGAAGAGGGCGAGGCTGGGAATAGTTTGAATGATGTTTGCTCCGCCGAGTACCGGCTTGTTGAGCGCGGGCCAACGCGTTATCAGGATGCCGAGCGGGATTCCGATGAGCACGGCGAGGATGGTTGAGATTCCGACCAGCCATAAATGTTCGAGGGTGAGTTCGAGGACTTCGGTGTGATTCTGTAGCATGAATTGGTAGAGGTTCATGGTTGCTCGCTAACTCCTCATGGCTGTCAAAAGCCTACCGAGCTCCGCTCAGTGAAGGGCGGGGACGCCCGTCTCCCATTGCATTCACAAGCCGGTGCCGAAGGCGTGTTTGTACGCCGATGGCAGCGGCTCAGTGGAATTGCGAAACTGTTCGGGCGTTTGCACCGCGACCACGCGGCCTGCTTCCATCAGCGCGATGCGCGTGCCGAGTAACAGGGCCTCGCGCAAGTCGTGGGTGACAAAGACGACCGTTTTGCGCAGGCGTTTCTGCAGGTCGAGGAACTCGCGCTGCAGTTCGGCGCGGGTGATGGGATCGAGGGCGCCGAAGGGCTCGTCCATTAAAAGAATGGGCGGATCCGCTGCCAGAGCGCGTGCCACGCCGACTCTCTGGCGTTGTCCTCCGGAAAGTTCGCGGGGATAACGCGAGGCGATCTCAGGATCGAGTCCGACAAGTTGCAACAACTCGTCGACCCGCTTAGAGATTCGATCGGTGTCCCACTTCTCAATCTTTGGAACCAGGCCGATGTTGCGCTCGACAGTGAAGTGGGGAAAGAGTCCGACATCCTGAATGACGTAGCCGATCATGCGGCGAAGACGGATGACATCCCATTCGTCAATGGGGCGCGAATCGACGCGAAGTTCGCCGTGGCTGGGAGTCAGCAGGCGATTGATGAGTTTGAGGGTCGTGGTTTTGCCGGAGCCGCTGCGGCCCAGGAGAACTAGAGTTTCTCCGCGTTGCACTTCGAGGTTCAGATCTTGAAGCAGTACGCGGGACTCGTTGCCGTTGCCGCTCAGCCGATAGGAGACGTTGCGGAATTCGATGGCGAGGCGAGAGTCGGGA
>Ga0206956_1023_pt1 | contig 58988 bp, 50 predicted proteins | sample Alteio_BWOrgHeat_35_FD_153252 | JGI IMG/M metagenome (GOLD analysis project Ga0206956, IMG submission 153252) | Enriched cells from forest soil in Barre Woods Harvard Forest LTER site, Petersham, Massachusetts, United States -... | ecosystem: Environmental > Terrestrial > Soil > Temperate forest >...
AGTGCTGCGCGAGGCGGTGAGCTATATGGTTTGGCGGCTGCATGCGGCAGTGTAGGGGTTCAAGGATTATGAGTTCGCGCTCAAGTTTGCTCCCTAAGATAGAATAACCATGAGGTAGTCATGGCACAGATGACGCCAGAAGTTTCGAAGCTGTTGGAGCAAGCGCTCTCGCTCTCGATTGAAGAACAGGAAGCGCTGGCGGATTCCCTGATTTCTAATCTGGGCGGCAAAGTGGACGAGGGGTTACAAGCAGCTTGGGAGGCTGAGATCGGAAAGCGAATCGCCGAACTGGATTCTGGTGAGGCGAAGACCACGTCTTGGGCCGAAGTACGCAAGCGAAACTTGGCAAAACTGCCTCATGCCCGATAGAGCAGTCGAGCTTCATCGAGAAGCCGCTGCCGAATACGACGCAGCGTTTGACTGGTACCTTGAGCGCAGTGCGGAGGCGGCGCGCAAGTTCGACGCTGAGGTTGGGCGCGCGTTTACACAGATCCTACAATCTCCTCAGCGTTGGGTGGTCGGCCCGTATCACACTCGCAAGTTCTTGCTTAGACAATTTCCTTTTACTCTAATTTATCGAGAACGGGTGCCAGGGGGTGTTCAGGTCGTGGCTATCGCGCACACCAGTCGCAAACCTGGCTACTGGAAACGGCGACTCTAATTTTAGCCCTACCAGCCCATCTTTTTTCTCAACTCCGTTATATGCGCCACGTGATGTTTGCCGTGCCAGGCGTAGAGCGCGAGATTCCTCTCCAGCGAAACGGTGCCTAATTCCGGATGGCGAAAAGTTCGTTTCCAGTCGGCCGGCTGCAGGGAGCGCAGGAGACGAACCCAGCGGTCATGTAGGGATTCGAGCATTGAGAGAGAAACGTCCAGCGGCGTCGAGTGTACCTCCGCCGTATCTGCCCAGCGATCTTCCATATAGAGTTTGATGGTGGGCTCGTCTTCAGTGAGCGCCAGCTTGAAGCGCATGTAACTGTTCATATGGCTTTCAGGAACGTGATGCACGACCTGTCGTACGGTCCAGCCGCCTTCACGATAGGGAGTTTCGATTTGATCCGGAGTCAGGTTTTTGACAGCGTTCCATAACGCTGCAGGAGCTTGCTCGATATCCTCGATGAATTTGGTTCGTTGGGTTTCGTTGGCGGGACCGTCGAACGTGAATTTTCCAATGGGATAACGTGGGTCGCTCATCTTTACCTCTGCAATGGGATTCGACTACAGCAGTCAGATGAACGCGGTCGGAGGAAAGCTGCAAATTCTCAGCGCATGAGCGCCAAGATTCGCACCGGGCCGTCAGACCCGCTTTCGAGCTTGGTCGGAGCGACCACGACCATGCCACCGGCGGCCGGAGCGCGATCCAGATTAGCGACGTTTTCCAGTTGGTAGACGCTATGCGCGAGGGTGTACTGGCGAACCGGAAGATCCTTCGATGGGCCGTAGTCGATGCTCAAGGTGTCAATGCCGAGGCCTATCGCATCGCGTCCTTCAATCAGAAACTTCACCGCATCTTGCGAATATCCCGGGAAGTGCATAGTGCCGTTGAGGTCAGCATTGCGATAGTCTTTGAGCGACTTCCAACGCGAATCCCATCCGGTGCGCGCCATTACCACTGCGCCTAACGGAATCTGGTTGTGGGCTTGCTCCCACTTGGCAATGTCTTCGACAGAAATCTGGTAATCCGGATGGTTAGCGGTATTGGCGCGCACATCCAGCACGACCAAGGGCGCTATCAGGCGCTCCGTGGGAATTTGGTCTACGGTCCAGAGTCCACGCGCAAAATACGCGGGAGCGTCAATGCGAGTGCCGAACAGTTCGGGAGACGATTTCGCTGTGGGTTCATAAGCCAATGCGTGAACATCTGTCGCATGGGTTAAATCGATGACCGCACGAAATTCAGTCGGGGATGATGCGTCGGGATGGCGTTTGGCAAACAGGAAAAGCCCGAGTGCCAGAACATACCCTATGATCAGCGTGCGAATTTTCATCGGTTATCGACTTCTGTCCCTGGCAAAAATGCTGCGAAACCCCGCCAAACAAATTAGATGCCCGGACCTTTTCTAGAGGTGCTCCTTAAGATTCTGCATGGCGTGCGGAGAACCTTCAAGGAACTGCGGGACATGAACTATCGGGAGGAGCTTCGCCGGCGACAGAAACATTGCAAGCAAAAGCTTCTACAACGCGGCTAGCAGGGAAGCAGAGATTGCCGCGATCAGGGTGCCTAGAAAGTTAACGGCATCGTTGCTCAAGAGCTTTCGTCGTTCCAGCAGCGCTCCCAGGTAGCTGTCAGCAATCGTGCCAACGACTGCGGCGACTATAGAAATGCCCAACCACCTGAAAGGCACGAGTTTGGTTAGAACGCACACCCAGCTCACAACGGCTGCGGCCGCGATTCCGGCCGCGGTTCCGGCCCAAGTTATTCCACCGTCGGTGCCCGCGGCGACTTCTTCCCAGGTTGTGATCAGCCTGGCTTTTGCGCTGCGAGCTTGACCCAGTTCGCTCGAGACCGTGTCCGCAGCAGCTTCTGAAAGAGCAGCGGAAACGGCGAGCAGGAAGGCCGATTTTGCGGTGAGCGCTGATAACCCGGCACAACCTGCGGCGACGGCAAGGTTGGCGAGAACTTGCAAGGCCGTTCTACCGTCGAGCTTTTCAGCGGTTCCCAACTTCTCTTTGCGGCGATAACCGAAGCGAGTGGAGATCCAGGTCAGCGCGAAAACCGACACCAACGCCACAAATGCGCCGGGACCCGCGCCGACGTATAACAGAAAACAAACTGCGGCTCCCGCGATGGCGCCGGAAAGGCTCACTCCTCGCACCCAGCGGGCCAGGGTGGTGAATACCACGGTGACGATCGTGGCGGTCCAAAACGGACGCACTGCGGCGAGTTCCGCAAGACTCTCTCCGGTTCGGGTCAGGTCAGCCACTGCGAAGATCGTCGCTCCGATTGGCTTGTTGACGTGCGAGCACCAATCTCGTCAATACTATCTATAGGGTTGCGTCCGGTGCAGCCCCAGTGTATCGTGCTTTCACTCTGGGTTACCTGCACCAGCTTTGTGCATCAAACGGTTGGATGTAGTTTAAACTCACGAGCGCGAGCTTGCGGAGTGGGCGATCGATCATGCAGCACGGTCGTGCACGGTCGCGCCTACACTTTCAAAAACAGGGTGAATCATGGCAGCTTCGGTTTGGTCTGGCTATCTAACCTTCGGTTTGATTTCGATGCCGGTGAAGCTGTTCTCCGGCGCGCGCAGTTCGGGTATCTCTTTCAACATGCTGCACCGCGACGACCTCTCGCGCCTGAAGCAGCAATACGTCTGTCTCGCGGACGGTAAGGTAGTAGAACGCAGCGACATCGTGAAGGGCTACGAGTTCCGCAAGGACGAATATGTGGTGATCGAGCCCGAGGAGATCAAGAAGATTGAGCCCAAAACCGCGAAGACCATGGAGATTCTGGAATTCGTAAAAACCAGCGAGGTCGATCCGGTTTACTTCGAATCGTCCTATTACATGATTCCAGACGAGGCCGGCCGCCGGCCCTACGCGCTGCTGACCAAGGCGATGGAGGAGAGCGAGTATGTGGCCATCGCAAAGCTCACCATGCACAACCGTGAGTACACGGTTTTTCTGCGTCCGCATGAAGGCGGAATGATGTTGCATACGATGTATTACAAAGAAGAAGTTCGGGAAGTAGAAGGATTCGGGGCGCCCGATGTTGAGCTTAGAGATGCGGAAGTCAAGGTTGCGCACCAGTTGATTGAGGCGCTCGCGGATGAGTGGGATCCGGAGAAATATCACGACACGTTTCAGGACAATCTGAAGAATTTGATCCAGACCAAACTGGAAGGCGGCAAGATTGCCGAAGTGGAGAAGCCGAAGAAGCTGGCTCCGGTTGTCGACTTGATGTCAGCGCTCAAGGCGAGTCTGGCGGAGATGGAAGGCAAGAAGAAGCCAGCGGCAACGGCGGCGCCCGAAGGGGCCGGTACAGGGAAGAGATCTCGCGGGCGAGGGTAGGAAGCATTTTGCATTTTGCACTTAGCACTCAGCCCTCGGCGCTTTGCCAGACTACAACCACACTTTTTTCCCAATCACACATTACAACCAGATATGCCTCGTGTCGCATCTCGTCTTTAAGTGATCGCAAAACAAATATAGTGTGCTATTCCCAAATCTCAAGACTCAGTGCTGATTGCTAACTGCAATTGCTAACGGCTGCTTCTCTGGCGCGGAACGCGGCCAGCCATTAGAATAGAGAACTCTTCCAGGATTCTATGCAGAAATGGATTATGTGGCTGGGGTGTCGATGACTGGGGTGCGCGCGGCGGCGGTTCTGGTGCTCATGTTGATTTGTATCAGTTGCGGGGAAACGTACCGTCCTGTGGCTACTCCGATCCCGCCGCTCCCGCCCAGCCCGGCTTTTTCTCATTTGGCCGTGGTGATCAGTGGCAACGGTTCCGCTCATTTCGGGGCCAGCACCACGATTGATGTCTCGGGGGATTCGGCAGTATCACAATCTATTTTAGGCCTGGTCCCGACGCAGGCGGCGTTGGTGAAGAATGCCACGAGTGTCTACGTCACGAATAGCGGGGATGATACCGTCTCCACCTTTTCACCTTCGTCGGCTGTCCCGGTGACAACGATTAGTTTGCCGACAGGTTCAAGGCCGACGTTCGCGGCCACAACCGAAGGGGCGACGGTTTATATCGCCAACTCAGGGAGCAACACGGTTACAGCGATTGATACCGTCAGCAATGTGATCGAAGCGCCATTGCCGGGCATTCCGGTTGGGGTGAATCCGGTGGCACTGGCAGAAACGCCGAACCAGCAATATCTCTACAGCGCGAATCAGGGCACTGGCGGCAGCGGCGGTTCCGTGACCAGCATCGACCCCGTCGACAGGACGGTCAACCCACCGATAGCGAACGCGACCTGGATTTCGCCGGTGTTCGTGGTGGCACGCTCGGACAGCAATCGAGTTTACGTGCTGGATCAGGGAAATGGCCTGGTGTCGGCGATTGATACTGCGGCCAACGCGGTGGTCAATAGCGTTTCGGTGGGCGCGGGAGCGAATTTTATGGCCTACGATCCCACGCGAAACCGGGTTTATGTCGCGAACCCCGCGAAGAATACCGTGACTTATTTGGACGCATCGAGCGATGCGCTTTCCCCTGTGGTTATTCCGGTGACGAATCCGATCTCGGTGGCGGCGCTGCCGGACGGCAGCCGGGCGTATATAGCGAGCGGAACCGTCAATGGCGGAAATGTGACCTTGCGCGTCACGGTCATCAATGCCTTGACGGGCAGCGTCTCAAGCACGATTCCCATCTCCACGGTGCCAAAGGTATGTGCTTCGAACCCATCCGAATTGTCCATCGCAGCGTCTGCGGACAGTACGAGAGTTTATGTGGGGAATTGCGATGCGGGGAATGTAGCGATTATTCAGACGCTGAACGATACGATCGTACTGCAAATGCCGGCCCCTCTGAGCGCTGCGCAGCCGTCAACCCTAGATATCACAGCCGCAACTCAGAGCGGCCCAAACACCACCTATGCTTACACGCTGATTTCCGGCCCACCTCTTGTTGTAGGCGCGTTCATTACTATAGAAAACATGGCAGATCTCGGTAACAACGGTTCGTTTTCTATTATTGGGGTGGGGACCGGAACATTCACCGTCGTCAACCCATCGGGAGTGACGGCAGGTTCTCAGGACGGAAGCGGGAGTTCGGTCAAGCCGCAGAATCCGGTGTTCGTAGTGGCTGGACCATAGGTCGAATTCTTAATCTCATTTCCCTTCGGTCGTCGAAATCAACTCCCGATGTTACTGTCCCACTGCGGCGGCCCGTTCCGGCTGCCGAGTGGCATTGTGTCGCAAGGCGATGTTCAGGAATACGTTGCCGACCGGAGTTTCGAAGCAGATAACCAGCGCCTCGGTGTCTTCGCTGCTTTGCGGGCCGTGCTCGGAAGTATGGAGCACAGGAGGATGCACGCGAAAATGGAATCCCTGATCGTTCAGCGATGTGACCGCGTTGCCAATCACCTGATTGGCCAATTCGCAGACGGTTTCGCGTACCAGGTCGTCCGACTCCGGCAGCTCCGCTCCAGCGAACTTGCTGGCTACGCGCAGGGCGGTCGCCGGGTCGAGATCGATGACGATGCGTCCTTCGATGTCGCCGGTAACCCAGATCAGCGCCGCGACGCCTTTGCGGCGGTAAGCCTCTTCGTCCATGCTGAGGTTGCCGACAGACGTGGGACATTGCAGTCCCTGCGCCAACACGGCGTCAGCCGCGTTGATGAAAGGCTGAATCAACTCCATCTTCATTTCAGGCCCCCGCGCCTGCGGCCTGAGCCGCAGTGCCATCTTCACCCATTACGTACTTGATCACTTCGTACAGGACTTCCGCCTTGACCGGCTTCTGCACGAAATGACGCGCGCCCCGTTGCAACGCCGCCACTATGTTTTCCTGATATCCGACGGAGGAAACCATCACGATGCGCGCTTCGGGATGTTGCTGCACGATTTTTTCGGCAGCCTCGATGCCTTCCATTTGTGGCATGGTGATGTCCATGAGCACGATGTCGGGCTTAAGGCGTTCGTATTCGGTTATGGCGGTCACACCGTCTCCGGCTTCGCCTGCTACCTGCCCGCCGAATGTTTCGATCATTCGGGCCAGGTTCTTGCGCGCGAAGACGGAATCATCCACTACCAGGTAGCGGACTGGCTGACCGTCCTTGCTGCGTTTCACTGCGACAAACTGCTCCATATACAACCTCCCGCCGTTTTCAAGTTCCGGCATCCTGTTCTTGCCTGCCGGACAAAATCAGATTTTGCCAACTCCAGCGGCTCTGCCGCCGTCTTCCGCTCTTGTGCTCTTTCGATCCTGCATGCACTGAGCTTGCAGGGTGTTGGCGAGCGCGTCCAGGGCGATTACTCGCACGGCATAGCCGCGCTCGATAGCGGCCTTCGGCATGCCATACACCACACAAGATTCCTCGCTCTGGGCGATGGTCATGCCGCCTGCTGCCTTTACCAGGCCGAGTCCATGGGCTCCGTCCTCGCCCATGCCGGTCATGATTACGGCAATGCCCTTTTCGCCGAATTCCTCGGCGACGCTCTTGAACAACACATCCACTGAAGGACGGTGACCGTTGACCCGTGGTTCGTCGCTGAGTACAGCGACATCGCCAAGCGTCAGTCGCTTCACTTTGAGGTGCCGGTTTCCGGGGCAGATCAGGGCGCGTCCGGCCAGAAGCAGGTCTCCCGACTGGGCCTCCTTGACGGTGATGGCGCAGATTTCCTCCAATCGCCGGGAAAACATCTCGGTGAATCCTTCGGGCATGTGCTGCACGATCAGAATGGTTCCGGGAAAATTCTTGGGTAGCTGCGGCAAAACATATTGCAACGCTTGTGGTCCGCCGGTCGAAACCCCAATCGCCACAATGCGGGTGGCTCGTGTCTGAGTATCAGGTTTAGGCTTCGGTGAAGGATTCGGAGATTCGAGCGGTGCTGAGACAGTGACTCGGCGGCTATGGGCGGCGGCTTTGATTTTGGCGATAAGTTCCCGCGCAATCTCCGGCATGTTGGCGGAGACATCGCTGGGCTTGGCCACGAAATCAAACGCTCCCATGGACAACGCCTGCAGCGTCACCGACGCTCCCTGGGTGCTATGCGAACTGACCACGATGACCGGCAGCGGATGACGCAGCATGATCTCTTTCAGCATGTCCAGGCCGCTCATGCCCGGCATATCGAGATCAAGCGTGATGACTTGCGGCTTCATTTCTTCGATCTTTTTCAGACCGAAATTCCCATCCATGGCAGTGCCGACAACTTGAATGGAGCTGTCGGTTTGAAGGATTTGCGGAATCAGCTTGCGCATCAGCGCTGAGTCGTCCACTACCAACACGCGCACAGGAGAGCTCATGCCTGACCTCCCATGGCCGTTTGTGGAATCCGGGTTCGCTCGGAGTGGGAGAGAAGCAGACCCACACCAGGACCGCCAACGGTATCGGGCCGCGATGTGGCAAAGCGTTCGACAATGGCGGCGAGATTCAAAATGAGTACTACATGCCCACTGCCCAGAATTGAGGCCCCGCTGACCAGATCGGTTTCTGCGGTCTGTTCATCGAGGGCTTTGATGACCAATTCCTCCTCGCCCTCGATCGCATCTACCAGAAGCCCAAGTTTGCGCTCACCCATGGCAATGACGAGCACGAAGACTTTTTGCGGCCGGCCGTCTGACCGTTCTTCTGGCGGACGCCCCAAACGAGCCACGGGCAAGACGCTATTGCGCAGTTGCAGGACTTCGCAGTTATCGACTTGGTGTATGTCGGACTCGTGGGCGCGGGCGATTTCCGCGACCGCATTCAACGGAATGGCATACAGACGCTGCTCTACGCGGAATAAAAGCGCCTTGATGATGGCGAGAGTCAAGGGTAATTGTAAGCGGAACGTGGATCCCTGACCGGGGCGGCTGACCACGTGCACCGTGCCCTTCAGTCGATGCAGGACGCTTTGAACGACATCCAGACCGACGCCGCGTCCAGAAATTTCTGTGATCTCATCGGCGGTACTGAATCCGGGGCGGAAGATGAGATCCAGAATGTCGGCCTCACTGAGCCGGCTGGCTTCCTCGCGCTTGAGGAGGCCGCGTTCGATGGCGCGGGTCTTGACCTTTTGCGAATCGATGCCGCGACCATCGTCGATGATTTCTACGATAACTTGATTTCCCTGATGGTAGGCCTCGAGGCGGATGGTTCCATGAGCAGGTTTGCCGGCGCGAGCACGTTCCTCCGCGCTTTCGATGCCGTGTCCAATCGCATTGCGAACCAGATGCGTCATTGGCTCGGCGATGGCATCCAGAAGGCTTTTGTCCAGGGCAGTGTCTTGTCCATTCAAAACCAAGTCGACCTGTTTGTCGCACTGCTTGGCAACGTCCCGAACCATACGGGGAAATCGGCGGAACAATTGCTCGACCGGGACCATGCGGACCTTCATCACCGAGCGCTGCAGATCGTTCAATACTCTGGACTGAAAGGCCATAGCATCGGCGAAGCGGCTGCGCATGGATTCCTTGGGATAGCGCGCGGAGAATTCGTTGAGCACCTGTTGCAGCATGGATTTTCCGATGATCAATTCACCGACGAGATTCAGCACCGTGTCGATGCGTTCGGCATCCACGCGCAATACGTTCTCTGCTGGCGCGGGGCTCGGCCTGGCCGCAGCCTCGCGTTCGGAAGATGAGAGCAGGACGGTTTCGATTTCCTCGACCGGTTCGGCTGCGACATTTGCCTCGGGAGTCCCGACCGGGGCCGGGCCATCAATTGCGGGAGGCTTCGCGGCACCATCAACAACTTTTGCCTTCTGAATTGCTTGCTGCGCCGGAGTTCCAATGCTTTGGACGCTTACCTGGGAGATGACGGTCGGGATGCGGCACTTTGCGCTTAGAAGCTCCGCCGTCTGATCACTCGCCACCAGCAATTGGAACTGCATCGCGTTCTTGGTGGATCCCGCCTCGGGCCGAGTTCCCAGCACTTCGCCGTTTTCTGTCAGCGCTTTGAGTACGAGCTGCTGAGCGGCGATGGGCATGGCGCAATTCGGGTCAATCTGCGCGACTACGTGGTACACGTTCTTTCCCTGTTTCAGTGCGGCTTGAGTGGAGAGCTTTTCATACTCCGTCCAAATTACTTCTGGGGCAGAGGCTGTCTGGGTTTTCGGGCTGCGCGGTTTGCGGGTCTTCGGATCTCGCGCCATTTTGCGGATCATCTTCCGCACTGGGTCCGCTGAGGGTAATTTTGATCCCTCGCGATAGGAAGTCAGCATCGCGCCGAAGGTATCTGCAGCGGCGAACGCTACCTCTGCGAGAGCTGCTGGAGTCGCGGCTGCTTCCAGGGCTAAGGCATCTTCCAATTCATGCGCCAGTTCGCTGAGTTCGGAGTAACCGACTGCGGCTGAGTCGCCCTTCAGGGTGTGCACGATTCTGCGGATGGTGCGCACAGGTTCGAGATCGCCCGGTTGCTTTTCGAGCTTCAGCGTCTCCTCGTTGAGCGACTGGAGCAATTCCAGAGCCGTCTCAAAGAAAAGTTCTTTCAATTCCGCCGCACGCTCGTCCTGGAACTGGTTCACTCGGCCACCTCGATCTTCTGGTAGGCGGTACCGGTCTCACGGTAGATCATGTTGAATTTGTCAGTCAGGCCCAAGAGGCTTTCGGCGTGGCCTACGAACAGGTAGCCGCCTGGATTCAGGCAGCGGAAAAACTTCTCCACCAGACGTTTCTGCTCGGCTTCATCGAAATACATCATCACGTTGCGGCAGAAGATCACATCGTTGCGCTGCGGCAGGTATTCGGTTTTCAAGTTGTGAAAGTCGAAATGGACTAGTTCCTTGAGCGCTTTCTTCACTGCATAACGCTCGCCAACCTTATCGAAATGACGAAGCCGGAAACTGTAATCCACAGACGCCATCTGACTCTCCGAATAAGTGCCTTCCTGGCCCGCCCGCAGGACCGAATAGCTGATATCGCTGGCGAGGATTTCAAGCTTCCAGGGCGGAGGGATCAGAGGCTTTGGAAACGGTGTGGTGTAGTTCGAAGGATTGCGCAAAGCGTGGTAGGAGAGTGCGTCGGCAACCTGCATTGCCATGGTGTAGGCTTCCTGGCCGGTGGAACATCCGGCACTCCACAGGCGCAACGAGAAATCCCTGCGCTCCTGCTTGCCGCGAAGGATGCTGTCGAGAACGTGTTTGTGAAACAGATCCAGCTGCGCCTTATTGCGGAAGAAACTGGTCTCGTTAACCGTCAAGTTTTCGAGGAGCTTGCTTAATTCCTCTTTACCTTCTTTGCTGATGAGCAGGCGATAGTAACTGTAAAAGGAATCGAGCTTGCATTCTTTGAGCCGACGCTGCAAGCGATCCTGCAGGAAATCGGCGCGGCGCGCGTCAAAGTGCATTCCGCACTCGTGATAGACCAACGCCTGCAAGAGTTTCAGTTCGGGTTCGGTGAGTGCCGCCTGTACGCCAGCTGTTCCCATGCGCTTTTTGTCACCTGTCCTGGCTACGATTTCGAAGCTGCAGCGATCCGCGCAGTTCCCGCTGAGGCGGGTTGAGCTGCACTCTTCGGCGCCTCGTTCTTCAATCGCGTTCCGCTGAACTCCAGCACTTTGTCAATATCCAGCAAGACGATCAGCCGGCCCTGGTACTTGCCGAGGCCGGTCACGCAGTTCAATCCGCCGTCCACAAATTCGGTGGGAGAAGGATCGATGTCCGCGGTTGGAATCTTGAGCACGTCGGATGCGGAATCTACGATCAGCCCGCAGAGGCGGCCCCGGTGCTCAACCACCAGGATTCGGTTGCGCTTGCTGGGAGCGACCGTAATTTCTCCGAGCCGCTTCCGCAGATCGAGTACGGAGACAATCTTCCCGCGCAAATTGATTACGCCCTCGACATAATCCGGAGCGTCCGGTACGACCGTGATCTCGGGCACGCGCACGATCTCGCGAAGTGCCGTGATAGGTACGCCGTAGGTTTCACGGCCCACTCTGAATCCGACAATGTGCAGTTCTCGATTCATTCCTGAAATCCGGAAATCAGCTATGCGACCCCGCGACAGCTTGCCGGGTTCTGCCTCGTGCGCTCTCCTCGCGATGGGACGCCACGGCCTCCATCTGTTCCAGCATGAATCGGCCCATGGAGTCGAGTAAATCACGCGACATTTTTGACATCTGCTCCGCCGATGCGGCCAATTCGGTCGAACCCGACGTAGTGTTCTGCACCAACTCGCGCATTCGTTCCATCGCTTTTACAACTGCGTGAGCTCCTGAAGCCTGCTCTTCCACCGCCGAATTGATTTCGTGGGTGATCTCGTTCAAGCGGGTAGTGGCGCGGGCAATCTGTGAAGAGCCGTGAGACTGTTCGTTGGTGGCTGCGCCGATTTCCTGCGCGAACTTGTAGACCTCCGTGACCACATTCGAGATCTTGCGCAGGGCTGTATTGAGTTCCTCGCCGTGTCCCAAGCCTTCGTTCACAATGGCAGTGCTACGGTTCATGTTCTCGACTGCCTTGCGAGATTCCTTTTGAATGCTTTGGATCAGTTCAGAAATCTCCTTGGTAGACTGGGCCGACTTTTCCGCCAGCTTTCTGACTTCGTCGGCGACCACGGCGAAACCCAATCCATGCTCTCCGGCGCGCGCGGCTTCGATGGCGGCGTTCAACGCCAACAGATTGGTTTGTTCCGCCAGATCGTCGATGACTTCAATGATCTTGCCAATGTCATCGGCGCGTTGACCGAGCACATCGATGATCTCGCCTGAAGATTGAATGGTGGTGTTGATGCGATTCAGGCCGTCGGTTGCTTTCTCCATGGTCGCGATACCGTTGTGCACTTCTTCGCGCGAGCGGTTGGAGATGTCGAGTAGAACTTTGGCGGTATCCGCCACGCGCTGGATTGAGGCCACCATCTGATCGATGGATGCGGAGGTTTCGCTGACGCTCGAAGCTTGCACCTTGGTGCTCTTCACCATGTTCTGCACGTTGACGCTCATCTCGTGCATGGTGCTCGTAACTTCGTCGATGGCGGAGGAAGTTTGCAGGCTGATCTTGGCTGATTCGTCGGAAGCTCCCGCTACCTGATTAGAAGCGCTGGCCACCTGCTGCGCGGCATCGCGCCCGTTGCGAACCAACTTTCGCAAACCCTCGATCATGCGGGCGAAGGCTTTGCCCAGCGTGTCATTCTTCGATCTTGGCTGGACGTCGACGCCCAAATTTCCGCCTGCGATGGCCTCGGAAACTGAAGCCATTTCCCTGAGGTAGGTGACCATCTTGGAAAAAGTTCGAGCCAGTTCACCGATTTCATCGGTGCGATGAATGTCGATTTCATGATCCAAATCGCCGGCATCGGCGATCTGCCGCGCGATCCGCATCAGGTCATTGAGCGATGAGGTAATAGACTTCGCGGTGGTGTAGGCAATCACCACCCCCAGGGTCAGCGCCACCAGAGTGCTCAATAGTGCGATGACAAACGTTGCTGTGCCCGCGGTCTCGTCGGACTTTCTGCGCGCCTCGAGCACCTTGGTATTTTCGAGGTCAGCCACATCCAGATATTCGGTGGCGTTTTTTACCCAGGACGAAGCGTCTTTCTGCAGATAGAAAATCTGAAGTTCAGCGACGGTGGCATTGCCGCTGTCCACTTCTTTGCGCTTATCCATTAACGGCGCGGCAAATTCACGCGCCCAGTTTTGTTCGCTGGCCTGCACCTTCTCCAGCGCGGTCCGCTGCTGCTCGGATGTGGTAAGGCTCTCGCCGGTCTGTAGTTTTTCTTCCAGCACTCGCATGCCATCGTTGAGTCGTTCTACCTCGCGAGTGTCGCCGCTAAGCAGGTAGTTGCTAAGCGACAAGCGGTTCTGCATCATCTGGAATCGGATCTTGTCGGTGGTCGCGGCCATTTGCAGGGCCTGGGAAGCCGCAGCCTTGGCGCTATGCTCCCGTTGAACCGCGATGAGGTTGATAAGGAAAAGCACAACGACCATCGCAAGGACGGCTCCGAAGTTTAGGTAGAGTTTCTTGCCAATCGTCATTCGCTATTCCTCCGCTGGTCTCGTTTCCTACCTGCGCCTCCCAGCCGTATTCAAATCGGATCTAAAATCAGTTCACGCTTTCCGGAACTACAGTTACAGTCCCGGCTAATCTTGGGGTTGAAACTTGAACTCCACGGTTCCAGAGCTCTCGCCGTCAGCCGGCTCGAATTTCCACTTCTTCAGAGCATCCATAGCGGCATTGACCAGGATGGGATTTCCGCCAACGACCTTGGTATCCTTCAAGCTCCCATTTGGTGAAACCACCACCATCACTTTGACTGTACCGGTAATGTTCATCCGCCTCGCCAACTCTGGATAAGGCGGCATTACTTTGGTTTTGGCTTTGCGAGTCAATTCTGCTTGCGCTATTGCGGGCAAAGGATGAAAGGTTGTTGCCACTACTCCCAAGACGCCAACCATTGCCCACCGCCGCATCTTTTGCAAAGACACTTGTCCTCCCGGTCAAACCCGTTTTGCCACAGCAATGTCTTTGCCACGATTGCGGAATTCCAGCAGGCTCCGCGATCCTGTACTTAAAACGCTTTTACTCAGCGACTTAAGTTGATTTTGTAATGCGTCGTTGGGAGATTGCGAGAGGCCTAAATCGTCTCACCAGAGTGGGATGCTCTCAGACTGAGACGATTCTCGAGGTTTCGTCAAGATTTCACACTTGGGCACTCCGAACGGTATTCGCTTGACTCAATTTGAGATGCCAGTCTATTTTTCTTGTATATTCAATTACTTGTAGTTTGATCGCGAAAGGGCGGTGCCTCTCTGATCACGCGTGCCGGAGATGTGACGGTGCTGGAGAAACCCAGCGCTCGCTCGGACGATGCTTTCCAGAAACTGCTGCTGCGATTTTCGGAGGCAGCTGCCCGAGGAACTGCCGCTCCTGCCCTGATTGGCCTCTTCTGCAAGGAAACGCGCAGCTTCTTTCGCGTGGATGGTACCTACTTTTGGCGATGTGCCTCTCCGGAAGAACTGTTCGGCGCGGAAGCGGATGGGTTGATGGCAGCCGATTTTCTGGGCCGCCGGCTTAAAGCGCGCGAGAGCGCCGTGGCCATGGAAGCCATTCGTCTACGCAGAACGGTATACGTGAACAATCCGGCTCCCGGCCGGTACCGCGTGGCTGCTGAATTCGGGGCGAAGTCCCTGATGGCCTCTCCCTTGATGGTTTCCAATGAGGTCATTGGAGCCGCGGTATTTTTGCACGCCTCTGAGCCGGATTATTTCAACGACGATTTAGCTGCAAAGGCGACCATCCTTGCTGGTCAACTCGGAACCTTACTGGAAGCGAACCGCTTCAATGGGCCGACGCACGAGGAGCATCACCGCGTGGAGATATTGTCCGACTCCGCGCTGCCGGCGCATCCGGTTCCCGACTCTGCGTTGGTGGCGCAGACCGTGGCGGACCGCGTGCGGGTTTTGCTGCGCACCCGGCTGGTCTGCATTCTGTTGCGCCAGGGAACGACCGTCGGATTGCATGCCGTCGCCGCTGAAACCGAGCAACTGGCAACTTCGGCGCGGGCTCGCTTCGACCGTAAAGGATTACAATTCGCCGCCGATCTTGCTGCCCGCGCGCTGGCCGCCGATGCGCCCATCACCGTCGGCATCGATCCCGTCACCCACGCTCTCGGGGAATTGGTGCCCGCCGGGATGCTGCTGGCAGCTCCCATTCGCACTTCAGGCGCAGAGGGCGCCATACTTGTCTATCCGCGGCCGGAAGGCGCTTTCAATCACGAAGAGAAGTCTTTGCTCTCCGCGGTGGCCGGGTTTGGCGGGGTGGCAATCGCCAATGCTGAGCTTTACGGAACCGCCCGCGCTCAGGCTCATGAACTGCACCAACTCCTGAACCTCTTGTCCGACCTAAGTTCGATCGGAGACCTCGACGAGTTCTTACGGCAATTTGTGGTTCGTGCCGCCGATTTCCTGGGTTTCGGCCGGGCCTTTGTTGGGTTGCTCGAAGGCGAAACTTTTCGAGTTCGCTGGGGAGCTGAGAATGGCCAGCCCGAACCGGTCGACGAGGTTTTCCCTGACGGCATTGCCAGCCGCGCCCTGCTGAACAAGGAACCTTTTTGGGCAAACGACCCCGCCAAGATCCCCGGTGCAAACCTCGAAATGATCATCAAGTTCAAGGTGCGTCAACTCTTGGCTGTGCCACTGCTGGGAGCCGGAGGACACGTGTTGGGCCTGCTCGGGGTGCTTGACCGTCTGGATCGTGCAGGAATCACACAAGATAATGTTCGTTCAGCGCAGGCACTGGCAGCCCAAGTGGCCGTGACCCTCGAGGCGACTCGCAATCTGCACTTGTCCGAGCAACACCGGCGCCGCGCTGAATCTTTGAAGGGACTCGCACTCGAGTTGAACTCCCACCTTCGTCTGCCCGAGTGCGCCAGAAATTTCGTGACTCGCGCTGCCGACTTGATGGGCGCACAGGCCGCTGCATTCGCCGTGCAACAGGGTTCCGATCTGCAAACGCTAGTGCTACACGGGGTGTCGACTGCCAGTCATCCCCTGAATTCGTTGCTGCGCCGTTTCGATCATGCTCTGTCTGAGGCCTTGGCGCAACATCTGCCGGAAATTGTTGCCGCGAGCGCGGTCGATTTGTTCGGCGCCGAACTGAGTTCGCTCCTGGGCTGGGACGACTGCAATCTGATCCGTCTACTGGGTTCGTCTGGTGATCTGGTCGGCGTCTTGTGTTTGGCCAATCGCGGAAAGCCTTTGCAGGAAGAGGACAAGGAACTGCTCCAGGCCATCGCGGCTCAAGCTTCGGTTGCGCTGGAGAATGCCCGCCTTTTCACGCGTATGGATCAGGCGAACCGGCACTGGATTGAGATCTTCGATGCCATTACCGATTTCATTGTCGCCCACGATCAGTCCGATCATGTGTTGCGCGTGAACCGTTCCCTGGCCGATTTCATCGGCGTGCAGCCGCATGAGCTCATCGGCGTAAACATGGGCGCATTGCTGGCGATGGGAAACGATACGCCCCTGCACTCTTGTCCCTTCTGCCGCTCGACTGCCGACGTCGCCACTGACGAGTACGTTCTTCCGGTGCTGGACCGAACGTATCTGGTGTCTACTTCGCGCGTTCATGGAGCAAACAGCGAGGGACTTCAAACCATCCACGTGCTCAAGGACATTACCGACCGCCGCGAGGCAGAACGCCGCTATCGCGAACTCTTCGACAATATTCAGGAGGGAGTGTTTTTCTCGACTCCCGATGGACGCTTCATCGAAGTCAACGACGCGCTGGTGCGCATGCTCGGGTACCGCAATCGTGAACACCTGCTCCAGGCCGATGTCCGCACCCAGGTCTGTTTTTCGGCTGAACAATATGAGGAGCTCGCCGGACAGATGCAGCAGTACGGCGCGGTGCGGAATCACGAGCAGACTCTGCGCCGCAACGATGGGTCACCTGTCCATGTTCTGATCAATGCGTTTGCCGTGCGCGACGCCCAGCAACACATAGTCCAATACCGCGGCGTCATGTTGGACATAAGCGGCCTGAAGACATTCCAATCTGAATTGCAACGAGAGCGCGATTTCTCTGGCAAGATTCTGAACAATACGCAGAGCCTGATTTTGGTCGCAGACACGGCCGGACTGGTCAGTTACGCGAACCGGCGCTGGTACGACATGGGGTATCAGCAGAATCAATTGCTGAGCCGGCCTCTGGAAGAGCTCATTGTTCCCGCACGACGTCAAGCTCTCAATGAAGCGTTTGCCTCAACGCTCGCAGGACAGCAGATTGACAACCTGGAAGTGCAGATTGTGCATGGTGAAGGACGTGTCGGGTACTTTTCGATGAACCTGAGCCCCATGCGCGACGAGCAGGGTCATGTCGCGAGCATTGTCGTCGTGATGAGTGACATCACTGATGCGGCGACGCTGCAGGCGAAGCTGCTGCACGCAGAGAAAATGGCGGCTGTGGGCCAGTTGGTTTCCGGAGTCGCTCATGAAGTTAACAATCCGCTCACGGCAATTCTCGGGTTTTCCGACTTGCTCATGGAGAATCCCGAAGTCCCGGAAAGCGCGCGCAAAGATCTGCGCGTCATTCTGGAGCAAGCCCAACGCACCAAACAAATCGTACAGAACCTGCTGAGCTTCGCTCGTCAAATGCCACCCCAGCGCCGGCCGGTACAGCTCAATACTATTCTGAGTCGCACGGTGGAGTTGCGTGCCTACGATCTTCATAGCCGAGGAGTTGAAGTCGTCGAACAGCTCGATTCCGAATTACCGCTGGCGATTGGTGACGCGCACCAGTTGCAACAGGTGTTCCTGAATATTCTCAATAATGCCTACGACGCCGTGCGCGACACTGGGCGCCCCGCGCGGATTGAAATCAAAACTACGAACCGGGGCGCTTTTGTAGAAGTCTTGTTTCGCGACAACGGCTACGGCATTACTTTTCCCGAACGTATTTTCGACCCATTCTTTACCACTAAGGAAATTGGCAAGGGCACCGGTCTGGGCTTGAGCATCTGTTACGGCATCGTACGGGAACACGGAGGCGAGATTCTTTGCCACAACAATACAGACGGGGAGGGCGCCACTTTCATCGTGCGCTTGCCGGCCGCGACAGAAAGCGCCTCAGCGAGCGCCGCGGCAGGAGTGATCCCAGCATGAGCACGACGATCACGAAATCCTCTGCTTTGCCGGTATTGCTCATCGAGGACGAACCCGCGGTGATGGCCTACGTCCGGGCAACTCTGGAGCGCAGTGGCTACGCCGTGGTGTGCACGGAGTCGGGAGCGGAGGGCCTGCGGCTGCTCGAGTCCGAGCAGTTTCTGGGCGTGGTTTCTGACATGCGCACGCCCGGCGGCGTGGACGGCGCCGGGGTGCATGCCTGGCTGAGCCTTCATCGCCCCGACCTCGCTGCGCGCATCGTTTTCATTACCGGCGATATCGCCAATGACGATACCGTCGCCACCTTGCGCAAAACCGGTGCGCCTTGCGTGGAGAAGCCGTTCCGGGTTCAACAATTTATTTCAGTCATCGAGAAGACCATGGGGAAAGCACCGTGAGTGACGATTTACGAATCCGCCTGTTGATTGTTGACGACGAGCAGAGCATCCGCCGCCTTTGTATGACCGTGGGTGAGGCGCTGGGCTATACCTGCATGGAAGCCAATAGCGGCGAGACCGCACTGGCCCTGCTCGAAGAGCAGCCCGCGCACATGATTCTTACCGACATGGTTATGCCTAATATGTCGGGCATTGAGTTTCTGGAGAAAGTGAAAAAGCTTCTGCCTCGCAGCGAGATCGCCGTCATGACCGGCCACGGCTCGGTTGAAACCGCTGTGCAGGCCATGAAGCTGGGTGCCTACGACTACATCAGCAAACCGTTTTCTCCGCTGGAAGAGCTGCGTCTGTTCCTCCGCCGGATGGCCGAAAAGGTTCGACTGGTAGAAGAGAATCAATTTCTCCGTGAGCGTGTGGATACTGAATCCGACCTTCATGGCATCGTCGGCTCTTCCGCCAAAATTCAGGACGTGCTGCGCATGATTTCGCGCCTGAAAGACACGCGCACTCCCGTACTGATTTCCGGCGAGAGTGGCACCGGCAAAGAGTTGGTCGCGCGCGCCATTCACTTCCGCGGTTCCTTCGCCAATCGCCCCTTTGTGGCCGTGGACTGCGGCTCGCTCGTCCCCACCCTCATTGAAAGCGAACTGTTTGGATACGAAAAAGGCGCTTTCACTGGCGCGCTTAGATCGAAAACAGGATTGTTCCAGTCGGCCAACGGTGGCACCATTTTCCTCGACGAGATCGGGGAACTGCCGCTGGAGTTGCAAGCCAAGCTGCTGCGCGTTTTGCAGGAAAAGGAAATCCGTCCGGTGGGAAGCAATCAGAAAATTAAAGTGGATGTTCGCGTGGTGGCTGCGACCAACCGGGATCTTGAGGCCGAGTACCGCAACGGTACCTTTCGCAAGGATCTTTATTTCCGGCTGAACGTGGTCACCGTTCACTTGCCATCGCTGCGTGAGCGTCGCTCCGATATTCCAATGCTGGCGCACTGGTTTCTCGATCGTCACGCGCCCGATAACTCGATGCAGGTCACCAACGCGGCGATGAAATGCCTCTTGCAATACGATTGGCCAGGAAATGTGCGGGAACTGGAGAACTGTGTCGAGCGCGCCGTGGCCTTGGGCGATGGCAAACTTGTCGATGTCAGCGACTTGCCGCCCACTATCGCTTCAGCGTCGCCTTCTTCGGAAACGCCAATAAGCACCATGGCAGGCGTAGTATCCTCCACCGACCTCGAGGATATTGAACGGGCGACAATTGAGCGCGTGTTCGAACAGGTCAAAGGCGACAAAGCGCTGGCGGGCAAGATGCTTGGCATCAGCCGCGCGACCTTGTATCGCAAGCTCAAGCGCTACAACATCGGCGGCCGCCAGGAGATAGGGCCAACTAGCCAGGCGCTGCAATAAATCAGTCGACTAAGGCGCGATCAGATGGAGGAAGCGAAACGTGTGCTTTTCGGCGACAGCGAATTTTGTAGGTAGCGGAGTCTTAGCAGGGGTCGGTGTTGTGACCTTGACCAAGGTGAAACACCGGCGCGAACTGTTGTTTGCAGCTCTCCCTACTTTTTTCGCCATCCATCAATTTATCGAGGGGTTCGTCTGGCTGGGGCTGGACGGAATACTGTCGCCTAAAGTCGCGCACAATATGGGCGCTGCGTTCATGCTGTACGCGCAGGGACTTCTTCCATTTATATTGCCGCTCAGCGTTATTTTATTTGAGGCCGACGCGAAAAGTCGCCGACGCATGCAACCGTTCCTTATTCTTGGAACCTTAACCGCCCTTTATATACTTTGGGCTCTGACCGCTTATCCAACGCAGGTTTTTGTCAAAGGCAACAGCATCGTGTACATCAACCAAGCGACTAACAATGAACTCGTTGCGGTTCTTTATGTCATCGTGACGTGCGGTTCGCTTTTATTTTCGAAAGTAAAAGACATGGTGATTTTCGGAATCGCGAATCTGGCGATCCTGCTGGTCGTGATGGCGTTTAAGCGATACGCGTTTACGTCTCTGTGGTGCGCTTACGCGGCGGTTGCCAGCGTGATTATCCTGGCTTACTTCTGGAAGAGTGCCGGAATAAGACCTTTCCAGTATGCCAGAGCGATCTAGTTGTATCGGGGCGTCAATACTTGTGCCTCGCTGTTAGTCTAAATATTATTTCTTGTTCGAGGGAACTCTACTTATGTTCTTAACGACCGTGCAGCCAGTTCGTCGCAAGCGATTTCTTGTCTTGGTGGGAATTCTCTTCCTGGCAATTTTCTCAGCCAAACATTCGTGGGCCGAACAATGGAAAGTATTAGGGCCGGATGGAGGAGACGCCCGCAGCCTCGCGTATGATCCGCGTAACTTCGACCACATCTTCCTTGGAACCGGCACGGGAAGCCTGTTCGAATCGTTAGACGGTGGGCGCAGTTGGTCGCGATTTGCGCATCTCGGTACTGGCAACGACTATGTACTGGATCACATTGTCACCGATCCGCAGGCCCCCGACGTCATGTTCGTCTCCGCCTGGAGCGTAGAAGACACTAAGGCTGGCGACGTGTTTCGCTCCCGCGACGGCGGAAAAACCTGGGAAGCGCTTGCCGCCATGCACGGAAAATCGATTCGCGCTTTGGCTCTTGCTGTTTCCGACTCTAAGGTCGTGACCGCGGGCGCACTGGATGGCGTGTATCGAAGCAAGGACAGTGGTGAGACTTGGGAGCATATTTCTCCTGCCGCCGACATCAGAGATGTTGAATCGATTGCCGTGGATCCCAAGGATCCGAACGTCATCTATGCTGGAACCTGGCACCTGGCGTGGAAGACGACGGATGGCGGGGTGAGCTGGCATCACATCAACAAAGGCATGATTGAGGACTCGGATGTGTTCTCGATTATTATCGACGCGACTGACCCCGCGGTGGTCTACGCCAGCGCTTGTTCAGGAATTTATAGCAGCGACAGTGCTGGCGAAAGTTTTCGCAAAGTGCAGGGAATGCCTTTTTCTGCTCGCCGAACACGGGTGCTGAAGCAGGATCCGCGAAATCCGAAGATCGTTTATGCGGGAACCACCGAGGGACTTTGGAAGACGAACGACGCGGGCAAGACCTGGAAGCGGGACGGCAATCCTGAGACGGTGGTAAATGATGTGCTGATCGATCCGCGAAATTCCAAGCTGGTTTTACTGGCGACGGATCGCAGTGGCGTGATCGCGAGCGACGATGGCGCGCAGACTTTTCGGCCGTCCAATCACGGTTATGCACATCGCTACGTAACCGCAATTCTGGCGGACAAAAAAGATCCGGACACGATTTTTGTGGCCGTGGTGAACGACCGAGAATGGGGTGGCGTGTTTTCGTACCGCGATGGCGGGCAGCACTGGGAACAAAAGAGCACGGGCCTCGGAGGCCGCGATGTTTTTACCCTGCAGCAGGCGAGTAACGGGTCGCTGATCGCAGGCACGAATCGGGGCATCTTCATACTTGATCACGCCAGCAAGATGTGGCGGCCCAGCAACACCATCGTCAAGGAGGCGCCTCCGGCGACCAAGCCGAGGAAGGGAACGAAGGTGGTTGCGAAGCCTGTGCCACATTCGACGTTGGAAGCGAAGGTGAATGAAATTGAAGTAACTCCACAACGCTGGTTGGCGGCCACGACGGCAGGATTGTTCGCCAGTTCGAATGACGGGAAGACCTGGATGGGCGGTCCGGTGCTCGGCAGAAGCGATTTTGTCGCGGTGCGGTCCAATGGACAATTGGAAGTGGCCGCCACTCGCAAAGAAGTGGTGGTCTCAACCGATGGCGGGACCACTTGGCAACAGGCAACACTGCCGGGAAACATCAGCGGCATCCGCTGCGTGACGGTGACGCCGGACGCGCAGATTCTGGTGGCGTCGCGCGAAGGCGGGTTTAGCAGCACCGATAGCGGGGTCACTTGGCTACGCTTAAAAAATGGCTTGCCTGATCGGGATATCAGCTCCATCGCCTACGACGAATCAGATAAGACCCTGCTGGCGACGAGTATGGCAACCAGCACGATCTTTCAAAGCAGCGATGGCGGGCAAAGCTGGAAGAGTGGCGCGGACTCGGGTTATCCGCTTCGCCTGATCAGTGTCGTCCGAGGACGCTTCGTGGCAGCAACGCCATTCGATGGCGTCATTGTTCAACCGTAAGTTGCTCAACCGTGAGTCCGGATTTGCAGTCTGCGGTGACCAGCCTATTGATGCTCACGCTCTTTTCTTTTTGTGATTTGAGTGGAGCGCGAGGTCTGCCGCGCCCAGGCGGTCCTCCAGATCAGCCAGCAACCCTGCGTCAGTCAGATCGAGAGGATGGGAATTCTTCCAATCGTGGTGCACGATTGTGTGCAGACGTTCGACCACATCGTCGTCATGCACCTCAATCGCGAGTTCGCGCCGGCTGTCAAAACTGCCGGGCGCCAGATTAATAGAGCCCACGATTGCGCGGACTCCATCGGCAAAAAGCATCTTGGCATGAAGCTTGAGATGCTTCAGCTTGTGGACCTTGATTCCAACGTCATCCATGATGCGCAAACCGCCAACGCCTTCGACCAGCTTTTCCTTTTTTAGGGTGTGCGGTGGCCGCGCCATCACATGTACCTTCACTCCTCGTTCCTTCGCGCGCACCAGGTGTTCGATGATGATCGCATCCTGATAACGCTCGTTCTGCAGAAATAGCGTGTGCTTTGCCTGGTCTATGAATTCCGCGATTTTGTCGCGTCCGTTCCCTTCACACCAGATAAGGTGCGCATGTTCGCCCGGGTCAAAGGACTTCCGGCTCCAGTCCGCCTCGAAGCAGTCGATGACCTCGCCTACCTCGCGCTTGTTGTCCGTGATCACGGCATAATCCCGGGTCTCAGTCAGGTTCTTGGTTTCCCAGTTGAGTGATTTCACGAAGGCGACGCGATCGTCGACCACCATCGACTTCTCGTGCGTCAGATCGAAAACCGGGTTGCTGTCAATCACCTCGACTCCCGCTTGAGTCAGCGTTTTACGGGATTCCTCGTTTTCCGCCTCTCCGCTGCGGCGGGCGGGATTCAACATGACCCGCACCTTTACGCCTCGGCGTTGGGTATCGATGACCGCTTTCAACAGCGTGGGATCGGAAAAGAGAAACATCTTGATCCGAAGCGAGTTCGTGGCCTCATGGATGGCATCAAGAATCGGTTGGGCGGAGTCGTCGGGAAGAACGACTAGAGAACGGGACATGCTGCCTCCATGGAATCATGCGAGCAACTGCAGACCGCTGCCGGAGATAATATGCTTCTAGCTTGCAACTTTCTCAGAGACCCCATCGACCTGTACGCGATGCAATTCGGCATAGACTCCGCCGAGCGCCAGCAATTCCTCATGAGTGCCTTGTTCCGCCACCACGCCTGCCTTGAGCACGATAATTTTGTCGGCGTCCCGAATCGTGCTGAGACGGTGCGCGATCGTGATGACGGTTCGTCCCTTCATGAGACGCTCGAGAGCTTCGATCACGAGCCGCTCAGATTCTGTGTCGAGCGCCGCGGTAGGCTCGTCGAGGATAAGAATCGGTGTATTGCGAATGACGGCGCGAGCAATTCCGATTCTCTGCCGTTGCCCTCCGGAAAGGGTGAGCCCGCGCTCCCCCACCAGGGTGTCGTATCCGTGGGGCATTCGTGAAATGAATTCGTCGGCGTTGGCCAGTTGCGCAGCTTCCTCAATTTCTTTCTGGGTCGCACCCGGGCGGCCGTAAGCAATGTTGTCTCGTATAGTCCCGCGGAACAGCACCGTGTCTTGCAGCACGAAACCGATCTGGCTGCGCAGAGGATTCAGTTTGTACTCACGAATGTCGACTCCATCGATGCGCACGCTGCCAGAAGTTGGATCGTAGAAGCGTGGGATCAGGCTCACCACGGTAGATTTGCCACCGCCGGTCGTGCCCACAATCCCGACTAACTCGCCTTGTTTGACGGTGAAGCTAACATCAAGCAGCACAGGTTCATCTTTGTTGTAGCCGAAGGCTACATGGTCAAACGAGATGTCGCCACGAATGGTTTCCGGTTCTCGCGCGCTCGCAGATTCACGAATAACGCTGTCGGTTTCGAGGATGGCCTGAATTCGCTCCACTCCCACAGCGGCCTGAGCGATGGAGTTGGTCATCTTAGCGAGATCCTGCACCGGCTTGAAGAATTTGGTGAGATACGAAAGAAAGACAGTCAGCGCGCCCGCCGTCATGGTTCCGATCAGAATGAGCGACGCACCTCGCCAAAGCACGAACGCCGTACACAGAGCTACGGTCACAGTCACCACGGGCGACAGCATTGACTTCACTCTGCGAGCTTTGAGGGCGGCATCAACTGTCGCGCGGCTGGCTTCGCTCAGTTCCTCTTGCTCCAGATCCTGCCGTCCGAAGGCTTTGACGACGCGTACCGATTCCAGCCCCTGCTGGACGACGGCGACGATGTCGGCCTGACGATGACGCACCTCGCGGGTAGCTTTCTTCACAGCCCGCTTGAACCGCGAGACAAACAACAGCAGGAACGGAGTGATCCCAACGGCCACGAGGGCAAAATCCCAATTGAGCCAGAACATCAGTCCGAGCATCCCGACGATGGTGAGGAGATCGACGAGTATGCCCAGAGTCGCGGAGGACGCGAAGCTTTGAATAGTTTGAATGTCGTCGGTAATGGTGCTGAGGAGGACCCCAGTCTGATGGCTGTCGTAATAAGCCAGCGAAAGGCGTTGCAGATGGTGATAGGTGCGCATACGCAGATCGTGCGCCACCCACTGACCTACGCTCTCGGTGTAATAGTTATCGATGTAGGACGCGAGCGAGCCGATCACCGCGATCAGTATCGCGCTGACGGCCGCGACGGCTGCGATTTTCATCTTGCCAGGGCCCATCCCACCAGTCAGCGAAGCTACAAAGTGATCGAACCAGCCGGGAAGATGATGCGATCCGACAACATTGTCGAGAATGATTTTCAACGGCCAGGGGCCAGCCAGACTCATCAGGGTCTCGACCGTCATGGCGATCAATATGAGGAGGAGAGTTCCGCGATAAGGGCGAATGAGCTGGCGAATCAGCCGCGACATACCGCCTCACTGGTGGCGATCGGCAGGGTCTGTAAGTTTGGGTTTCTTCCCTGGAAGGCGTGGCTCATCTGTTTCCGCTCTTGTGTTGCCGGAATCCGGAGCGGACACTCATCCGACATCCGTTGCGTGCGAGTGACACAGCTGCGTATCGCTGCTGTGAGCGCGAAGTATAACGCAAAATGCCCGCCAAGTCTCGCGCGATTTGGGGGCGAGGTCAGCTCGGGAGCCTGCGTTCAATATGAAATCAAGTGTGAGAGGAAGCGGTGTGATCGGGGCCGAGCTGGAATTTCTGAGGGGACTGGCGGTGAGCAAGTAATTCGAACAGGGAGGAAGTTGGAGGCGCCGCACCAGCGCGTAGGCCAATGAGCGTCGCCTCCCGCTGACGCTTAGTTATTCCAAACGATGTCGGCCTTCTTGGCTGTTTCGTGCTCTTTCTTCATCATGCGGGCGACATCACCCAGAGGCACAGAGTGCGACAGGGGCTGTACTTCCCAGAGCGGACGCTCACCCTGAGCAAAGGAATAGCTGGAGTTTGCCAGCAAGTTCTGTTCTTGAGCCATCGGTAGCTGAGTAGCGCGTTCGTTGTGAGTGGAAAACTGCAGCTCGTTGCTCAGGTTCGCACTGCCACTGCTCGATTGCGCGAGGGCTGTAGCGGCGAAAAGAAGGCATAAAACCAACAATCCAGTTTTCATCATTTTCTCCGAATTGTAGAACCTATAGACCGGAGGCGCCGGGAGGAGTTCTTCCCGGTTCATTTCCGCTCCCACTATGACTATAGGCAAGCCCCGTACCAACCCTTCCAGCCCGAAGAATCTGTGCTTTAGAGACGCAATCGAATGATGCCATTATGCAATTGTTTGCACATTTATGGAGCGCCTTCGGTCTTATGGGATCGCCTTGAAAACGGCATAAATTGTTGGCAAATAAATACTAAGGCGCGCAAACAGGCCCGCCGCCAACTATCGGCGGCGGGTCCTGGTCCGTTCTGAATGAATCATTTCGCTTATTGCTTTGCTGCCAACAACATTTCGAGCTTAGCCATGCGCGCTGCCAGGTCTTGAATCTCCGCCTGCTGCCGGGCAATCGTGTTGCTTTGCTCGTCGTTATTTTTCTGCTGCTCCTCGATACGTTGGCGCTGCTTCTGGACTTCGTTCAGGAGCATCGCGTTGACAAAGTGGTAGCGCACGGTTTCCGGGCTACCATCTTCGTTGAAGACGACCAGTTCCGGAGCCACTTTCGCCACTTCCTCGGCCACCAGCCCGTACTGCCGGGTTTGCGTGTCGTCGAGTTCGGGCTTGTAGTAGAAAGCGACCGGCCGCAGCTTCATCAGGACGTCGCTCTGGTCGCCCATGTCGGCGATTTCATGCTTATAGCGGAGCGAGGACTTTACCGTGCCCAGCTGGCCGGTGGCGTTGACGAACACCTCCATGCCATTGGCGCTCGTCTTTCCGGAGATCCCAGCGATGTAAGTCGACGAGATGTTTTTGATGTAGCCGATACGGATGGTGCCTGATTCGCCTTGGATCCCGCTGTCGCCAATGTAGATGTCATTGCTTTCGCTTGCATTGAGATTGCCCCCGGCTCCGGTGCCGATAGCGATGTTGCCGCTTCCAGTAGTGAGGCCCGCCAGCGCTGCCGGGCCGACGGCGACGTTGTTGTTCCCGCTCAGGTTGGCAGTCAGTGCGCTAAAGCCAAAAGCGGAGTTGCCACCGCCGATCGTATTAGCTAGGAGCGCGAAGTTGCCAAAGGCGGCGTTGCCGCCTGTTGTAGTCGACGCACCACCCGTAGTGTTCTGGTACAAGGCGCCCGTGCCGAAGGCGGCGTTGCCGTTCCCTGTCGTATTGGCAAAGAGTGCTTCGTAGCCAAAGCCTTCGTTCTGGGTGCCTGTTGTGTTGGCGTGCAGGGCGGCATAGCCAAAGCCGGAGTTGTTGATGCCGATTGTGTTGGAATAAAGAGTAGCCAGGCCGAAGGCGGAGTTCGACGAGCCCGTCGTATTCGAATAGAGCGCCGCGGCGCCGAAGGCATGGTTTTGGGCGCCGGTTGTGTTGGCGGCGAGTGCAAACCAGCCAAAGGCGGCGCTGTCGTTGGCTGTTGTGCTGGCGCTTAGTGCGGAAGCTCCCACGGCGGTGTTGCTCTTACCTGCGGTATTGGCGTTGAGCGCGGAGGTGCCTATACCTGTGTTGCCCGTCCCCGTCGTCGTGGAGTTTCCAGCAAATCCTAAAAATGCGTTGGTGTTTGCGACCGAACCGAAAGCAAAGGGAGCGCCTCCGAGTTCATAGCTGGTCTTGGCGCTCACCGAACCGGCAACCGAGATCGTCGATCCGGATTGGCTCATGATCGAGCTGTCTACTTTGGAGGCGCCGCCAGTGGTCGTAAACACGGGGACGGTGCCGCTTTTGCACGCTGTAGCCGAAGAGCAAGTGATCGGGAAGGTTGTCGATTGCTGAGCGAACCCGGAAAGACTAACGCAAACCACGAGCAAGATCACACATACAACGCGAGTGCGAACCATAAAGCCTCCTGAAGGTTGTCAAAGTTGTTTCGGGAATCGGTCGTGCGCTCGATCCCCACATAGTCGCTGCAATCACAAAGCTATGGCTGATAAATCTGCACGTAGTCGTAAACGGTTTGCCCATAGATGCCGCCTCCGAAACAATAGAGGTTGCCACCGCCTACCGCGGATCCGACAGCAAAGCCGGGGGCCTGCGGCACCGGCGCGAGGGTGGCCCACGCATTCTTTCCTGGGTTGTAGGCTTCGTTCAGCGTGATCACGGTTGGCGTAGTGCCTCCAGCAACGTACAACTTCCCGTTAATAGCCCCATAGCATCCAGGGTTGCGGGGGGTAGGATCAGGCGCGAGTTCAGACCAGGTGTTGTTCGTCGCGTTGTAGGCCTCGTTGTCACCCAGGTAGGTGGAGCTGTTCGATCCGTCCGCCGCCACGACCGTCGTTCCCAGCAGACCCAACGCGGACCACCCTTTCGCGAGCAGCAGAGGGGCCTCTTCAGTCCAGGTGTTGGTCGTCGTGTTATAGCTTTCGACGGTCGTCAGGTAGTTGGTGATGTTCTGTCCGCCAATCACATAGATAATGTCCTTATCTGCAACTGCGGAAGCGGACTCCTGCACGTAGGGCACGGAGGCCAGTGTTGACCATGTATTGGTGGCGGGATCGTAGGCTTCGGCAAGGTTCAGAAGCGCAGAGCCATTGCTGCCTCCGAAAATGTAGAGCTTTTTGTTGACCACGGCGTAAGCCGCGAAACCGCGCGGATTCGGATCGGGGGCGCCGGTTGTCCAAGTGTTCTTCTGGGCGTTGTAGATTTCGTTGACGCCGAGGAAAGAGCTTACGTTGTAGCCACCGACGACATAGACGTCACTCCCAATCGCTCCTGCGGCGGCACCCATGCGAGCGGTCGGCAGCGCCGCTCCAGTGCTCCAGGAGTTGTGAACGATAAAGGTTTGCCGGCTGGTTAGTGTGGTTGAGCCAGTGGTGACGGTAACCTTGCCGTCGATGGCTCCTGCGGGAACCGTCGCCGAAATGTATGTCGTACCCGCGAGCGTGAATGACGTAGCCGGAACGCCGCCGAATTTCACGACCGAGGACTTGCTGAAGCCCTGGCCTAGAATCCCAACCTTCGAGCCGACCTTGCCCGAAGTAGTTAGCAAACTGGCGAAGGGCTTCGCGCCGATATTGAGGCTGAAGAAACTTCCACTGCCGTGAGCGCCTCCGCTGTTGGCGATTCCGTATAGGAGACCATCCGTTCGTTGTGTCAGGTAGCCTTCGGGGTTGCAGCCGTGAGTGCCATCGAAGGTGTAGACGACGCTAAAGTGTCCGGCGGCGCTGACTTTGAAGATTGTGCCGCAGTTCGCGCTGCCACCGCTGATCGCCGTTCCGTAGAGATTCCCGTCGGTAGCAAGGGTAAGCACTACTGGCTCGGAACCGTCCGAAGAGCCATTCAGGTTGTGCAGTACGGTGTAGGTCCCCGAGGACGTCAGTTTATAGATGACGCCTGCGTTGCTGGTTCCTCCGAGTGTAGCCGCGCCATAGAATTTGCCGTTCGTGACCTCTGCCATGCCGGGTGCCGCATCAGTCCCATCGGTGTTATCGAAGTTGTGAAGGACAGTGAATGCTCCGCCCGGCGTCATCTTGAACAGAGTGCCGTACCCATTGGCTCCGCCGAGATTCATGCCCCCGTAGAAGTTGCCATCGCTGCCCTGGATCAGTTGGCCGCCCTGATAGCCTTCACTTGTGCTCAGGGTATGCAGTGTCGTGAGAACTCCCGATGGCGTGATCTTGTAAATAGTTCCTGGGTTGTTGCCCGTGGTCCCGTAAAAGTTGCCGTCCGAACCGAGAACCAGAGCATTTACCGGGCCTGTGCCATCACCCGAGTTAGTGAAGTTGTGCAACACGGTCTGCTTGCCTGAAGGCGTAACTTTGAACGTGACTCCGTCGTTGGCGCTTCCTCCAGCGAGCGTATCCCCGTAGAGATTGCCGTCGGCTCCGAGCGTCATGCCGCCCGTTTCCGTAGACCCGTCCGTTCGGTCGAAGCTGAAGACAAGCGTTGTCGTTCCACTGGGAGTCAGTTTGAATACCGTGCCATCGCTTGAGCTTCCACCGTTCCGCGATTCACCGTAAAAGTTGCCGTCGCGCCCTTGCGCCAGTCTCCCGCTGTTGAAATTAGAGGGGTCGCCCGCGCTGGGGTTGAAGTCGTGCAGGTCTTTGTAGGTTTGGGCTCGGGCAGGGATCGCTGCCACGGCGAGAGCTACGATCACGGCCGCAAACGCCGCCAGGCTATCTTGTCGCCTAACGTAATTCATAAAGCCTCCTGAACGGTCGAAATCTGAATACCAAGCTAGTCCCCGGAAACCACCGTGAGAGTTACGTTGTCTGCGTTGTAGCTCACGGTGAAGTGCTCGCTGTCATTGATCTTCGTTCCGTTCACGGTGACAAAGGTACCGGTCACTTGTCGGGCGGTCAGAATCTCGAAGGTAGCGCCAACCAGGGGCACAAAGTTGTTGAGCAGCTTGATATTCAATGTTCCGCTGAGGGTAGCTGCGCCGGTGACGTTGAGCACGTTGAATTGGCCAGAACTGGCGCCGGCAACGTTGGCATCCAGTGCACCCGCGGCAGTTTGGGTGTACGCGCCAGTGATGCCAAGCTTGCCGGTTGTAGTCAGCGAATCCGCCGGGATTACTGTTCCGGACAGGAACAGGTGGGCTGCAATGTTTCCTCCGTTGCCGAAGAGCAAGCCTTTGGAAATCCTGATGCCGGGCGCGCCAGGCGCGGAGTTAGAGGAATCGTCAGCCTCGTCCTCAGTGCTGGAGAGAGTAAGCTTGCCGTTCACCGTTGTTCTGCCGCCGGTTTGAAGATACGATCCTCCCGAACCCACAGTGAATATGCTGCCCTTGCCAACGACAATCGCTCCCTGGTTAGTGAATGTCCCTGCGGCAGTGAAACTCTGACTTCCCTTGAGGTCAAAGCTACCCTTGGAGGCGTTAGTGGCGAAGCCCGCCAGCGCGTTAGTGTTGTTGGGATTCAGAATCTGCGATGCCTTCCCGGTGAGCGTGATCTTGGCGTCGTTGGTGGTGATGTTCCCGGGAAGGTCCAGCGTTCCCGCGACGTTATAGGTGCCTCCCGTCAGTGTGCCGTTAACGAGATTGAGAAATGGACCGCCGTTATTGTTGAAGTAGATGGTGCTGCCGGATGCCGCGTTCAGCGTGCCGGTATTGCTGAAGCTGGTGTAGGGATAAATCTGGAGCATCCCGCCCTTCGAGGCCTCCATGGTTCCGTTATTGACGATTCCCGAGGTTCCCTCGCAGCAGACATTGAGCAGAAGACTGTTGGTGCCGACGGGAACGTTAGCGTTGATCGTGCCACTGTTGATGAGGCCCTGAGTACCGGACGCGATGGTGCCGGTTCCCTCGATAGTGTTCTGGTTGGTCAAGATACCGCCGCCGCCAAAGTCGTCGCCGAGCACCGGTAGATTGTTATAGGCGTTGTTGGTTCCATCCCCCATAATCAGCGCACCGCTGCCGGCGAGGGTTAGATTCTCCCCGCCGACAAGCTGCAAGAAGATCTGATCTCCTCCCGAGGCATTCGGCAACAACTGGATGGTCCCGGTGTTTTTGAGTGTCCCTCCAGCATTAATGTTTGGAGGGTTGCCGACGTACGGTATTACAAACGTCCCGGAGTTCGTGACCGGGTTCGTGGTTCCGTCAAATGTGGTTCCTCCGTAGCCGTAAATGATGCCCCCGCCTGAAGTGGTGTAGGAGCCGCCACTGATCGTCAGTCCTGACGTCCCCAGAGAACCAACCAAAGAAACGTTAGAGTTCGCGCCTACGCTTTCGATCGTGCCGCCAACGTTGTTGATCGTCGTGCTGCCGATCACGAGCACTCCGCCGTTGCTGGCCTCGATAGTTCCAGTGTTGGTGCTGGCACCGGCACGGCCCAACACGAGTTGCAGGTTGTTCGTACCCGTGGGAACGTTCGCGTTGATGGTGCCGCTATTACTGAAGCTGGTGAGATTTAAGATGGCTCCCGTCCCTTGGACGATTTGCTGGTTCACGAAGGTCGCGCCGCTGATGTAGTCCTGATTGTTATACGCGTTGGCGGTGCCGTCCCCCATGGTCAGGCGGCCGGAACCAGTCAGGGTGAAGGTCTGGCCGCCGGGAATGTTCAAGCCGACGCCGTTGCCCTTCGACAGAATCTGGAGCGTGCCCTTGTTATTCATGGTCCCTTGAAAATTGCCGCCCGGGTGTGGCGCGCCGTCAACCAGTTGCATGGTTCCGGAGTTGGTTATGGTGTTCCCATTGGTGCCGTCGAGGAGCGCGGTGCTGTCAACAACCTGAATCACTCCTCCGTTGGCGGTTGTCCACGTGCCTCCGGTAAACGTTTCGCCACCCTGGCCTTCGCCCTCGAGTTGGACGTAGGAGTTTTTGCCCGACGCCCTAATAGTCCCGCCAACGTTGTTCAGCGTGAGGCTCCCCATGGCGAGCTGGCCACCATCGGTGGCTTCCATCAGACCGGTGTTGGTCGAGGCGCCCTGGTTCTGGTTGCGTCCCACGACCAGTTGAACTCCGGATTCGTTGGCGTTGATCACGCCGGCAGTGGCATTGCTGAATGTCATGTCGAAGCCGCCACCGCCCTCGATCGTCGACTTATTCAACAACTTCGCGCTACCTCCGATAGAGTCGCCACCGAAGGAGTTGGCGTTCAGGGTAATCGTTCCGCGGCCGGAGAGGGTTACGGTCCCACTGGATGAGAGGTTCAAAGACGTTGTGCCAAACGACACCGGAGGCGACAACACAATCTGGCCAGCGTTCGTGATCGAGGAGCCATCGATGCTGAGGTTGGGACTCGCGTTGGTTACGTTGGGGATCGTCAGGCTGTCGCCGCTGGCAACGGCGAGGTCTGCTATAGTGTCGCCGACGTCCAGCAAAACTGCTGCTCCCGATTTCTGAATGCAGACGGCGTCGGTGTTGCCCGGCTCCATGCCGTTCGACCAATTGGCACCGTTGCTCCAATTACTATCGCCTCCCGCTCCGGTCCAGCTGTCGGTGCATTGTTGAGCGACGGCCGAAGTTGCGCCGGCGAGTGAGAGCAGAATCAACGCGGCAACGAATAACACAAACTTGTGCGATCGTTCTTCCTGTTGGCGTACGTAATTCATGAAGGCTCCTCGAACTCCCAAAGATCTTTCTGCGTTTAGCGGACAGTTTCGAGCTTGCGGCCCGGCAAATCTCGTGAGTATCTGAGACCCGCCTGGGAGTGTGCAAAATATTGCACTCTGCAAGCTTCGTCGGCCCATATTTGGGCGGTGAAAGACTGCGGGGGATGTATCCACGATCAGAGCAGTCGCGCTATACTCTAGGAACTTGCTCCCCCAAGCAAGGGACATCACGGGACAACTCAGGACATTTCAGGCCTATGCACGCTCGCGAGCAGCAGGCGTCGAATCGCCGTCTGGATTCGTGGAAGGAAATCGCCGCCTTCTTCGGTCGGGATGAGCGGACGGTTAAGCGATGGGAAAAAGAGAGGGCTCTCCCCGTACACCGGGTGCCGGGAGGGGTGAGAAGTGGTGTCTTCGCATACACCGACGAGTTATCTCAGTGGTTGAAGGATCCAGTTGCGGCAGAAAGAGAATTCCCGGACGCGCCGGATGTTGGCACGGACGGAAGGGAAGTATCGTCCGCAGGCGTCTTGGAAGACGCGGAGCCCTCGATATCCAAGCCGGTCCTGGTGGCGACTGCACCGCCGGGAAGTTCGAAATTCGTAGTGGCGCGAATCTTGGGATTACTGCTGGCCATCCTGATCGGGTTTCTCATACTCAAGCATCAAATCCCGCGTCCACCAACCTCAGCGTCGGCGATAAGCAATGCCTCTCTCGACCATCACCCTAATCCGGAAGCGGAAGAGTTGTATTTAAAGGGGCGTTATTTCTGGAACAAGCGGACGCCAGAAGATTTGAACAAGGCTCTCGACCTCTTTACCCAGGCGATTGTTCGCGACCCCGGTTATGCCCAGGCCTATGTGGGCTTGGCCGACTGCTATAACCTGATGCGCGAGTATTCCGTAATGCCACCCAATGAGGCTTATCCGCGGGCGCTGGCTGCAGCAAAGAAAGCGGTGGAACTCGACGACAATTCCGCCGAGGCGCACAATTCGCTCGCCTTCGTCACATTTTATTGGACCTGGGATGCGGCCACGGCCGAACATGAGTTTAAGCGCGCGATTGCCCTGAATCCCAGCTACGTGGCAGCTCACCATTGGTATGCGACTTTCTTAATGACGATGCGTCGTTATCCCGAGGCGCTCGTAGAAATCGAAACCGCGAGAAAACTTGATCCTTCCTCCACCCCGACCATGGCTGATAAGGGACTCATTCTTTATTGGGCAGGCCAACCAGAAGCAGGCATTGCGCTGTTGAAGCAGATCGAAGCTCGGGAACCGTCGTTTCTTTCGCCTCACCTTTACCTGGCAGAGATCTATCTCAACGGCAAGGACTATTCAAACTATTTATCGGAGACAAAAAAGGTCGCAGCCTTGCGTCACGATTCCATGGCCCTTGCGATCGTAAACGCGGCTGAGAAAGGATTTTCTAGCGGTGGTGTCCAAGGTATGTGGGAAAGCATGCTGCCGGTCCAGAAGAAATTCTACGAGCAGGGCTCGTTGTCGCCCTACCCGTTGGCGCAAACCTACTCCCAGTTGGGTGAAAATCAGGAAGCGCTCAATTACTTGCGCGAAGCTTACGACAAACGCGATGCCGCCATGCTGTTTATTAACACCGACCGATCTTTCGACGGGCTGCACGATGAAGCTTCTTTCCAGGATTTGTTAGCGCGATCAGGCCAGCCGCGTTCGAACTGAGCTGCCTTTGCTCCTTAAGCTTGAAGTTCACAAGCCCCGATGACCCTGGTTTCACGAACCATTCCAGGGATCAATGACCTCAAGACCACAGTCCCGGAAGTCTGCAACATTGCGCGTCGCGAGCTTAGCCCCTCGCACTTGGGAAATGGCGGCGATCTGCGCATCCGCGTGGCTGACCGGTCGGCCCAGCGCACGGCAGTGCGCGGCAATCCTAGAAAAGGAACGCGCTGCATCGCTGTCAAACCCGAGGACTCGGCCCGCCAAGTCCTCTTCAAACAAGGATTCGGCAGCTGCCAGTAAACCTTCACGACGCTTGCCCTTGGTAAGCAGTTCGAGTCCGTAGAATATTTCCGCCTCGGTGATGGATGTCGTAAAGAGTTCCGCTGCCGGTTGTTTGGCAACCCAAGCGACAACCCGGGGAGAGGGCGTCGGCCTCATCAGTTCCGAGAGTACATCGGTATCGAGGACAATCACTGACCAAATCCCGGGGCCTGACGGACAGCATCGCGACTCGGCAGCTCAAGTTCGAGTCCGCCAAACGCCGCAAATCGGCGGCGGACCGTCTCCGCCAGGTTTCCCTTTGCTGGCGAGGAAGTGGTTAGAGCGGAACGCAAAATCTCCCTGGCTTCTTCCTCCATGGAACGGCCGTGATGGGCGGCGCGGACCCTTAACCGTGTCTTCGTTTTCTCGTCGAGTTGTCGAATCGTTAGTGTAGCCATGCTGTCAATGCTATCACTGCAAGCGATGATTGCAAAGAGCGGGAAGCCGCCAGAATCTCGGTCGGTTGTGTCTGTGCCACATGTTATACGTGCCAGACCCAACTCGGATCACGCGCAACCTCACCCTGTTCTCGGCTGAGATTTTGTCTCAATCTTAGACAGGAAGACAGGATTCTCTCAAAAGCCAGTCCAGCCCGTTTCTTTATCCCATTGACAAAGCGACATTTACAAGTCACAGACTTGAGCGCGGCCTTTGGCCGCTCTCGTGCATTCTGACTGAGCGATGCGGTCCGGGTGCCTGAGTCACGCTAACCGGCGGACTAGGGAATCCAGGCCGCATCGACGACCCCCCGGAATCAGGAATCATGAGGAACTCTGTGTCCAAATCGGGCGCTGCGGCTGCTCCGGCACGTGAAAGCTCGACTACCAAGTTGGCTAGGTTTTTTCCCAACGCGACCCCGGTTCGTATTCCCGTTCGCCTGACTCGCGTGGCGAACGGAAGCGGAGCGTTTAGCGAGAGCACGGTAATCGAGTTCGGTACCCCGACGGAAGTGCTGTTCGCTTCCACCTTGCCCCTTGAGTTCGCGGATAAACTGCGACTGCGGAATTCCGATGGCACGCTGGACACCGAGGCCTGTGTCGTTGCCGTTCAATACAACGGAGGCCGTACCGCGGTTGCCGCTCGCTTCACTGGCGAAGTGGCCAATTGGATTGTGAAACCTGAATTGTGAAATTATGACACCCACATCTCAACTGAGTGAACTGGCGGCGGAGTGGCGGGACGCACGCCTCCTCTATCCTTTATATGCCGCGTTGGCTCGGGAGTTCGTGATCGATCTGCCGGCGCACGGCGATCTGGAAGCTGGAGTGGATGCGCCGCCCCAGGAATCGGTCGAACAAGCCCGGCAATTGTTTCAGGACATGGATGCGCGTATTCAGGTGCATCAATTGCGCCAATTCCTGCAGACCACCACCATAGGTAGCGACGAAGCTCTGCGGACGCTGCTGCTTCATCATTTGCGCCGGCCGGACCATTCGGATTCTGATCGCGACAAGATCGACTTTTTGCTGGTCCAGTTTTTCTCTCATTGCGCCCCTTCGCGGCTCGAGGATGCCGATGTCGACTTCGCCTATGTGGCGCAGACGCTCGAGACTGTGATGGGGCCCGTCGATCAAAAAGTTCCGGAGTGGCTGAATCCGCTCGATGAGGTTCTGCTAACCGCAAACGGCTGCCGCAACTTGAACCAGTTGCTGACCAGCAGGATTCTGGAAAAGGGTCGCAAGCTGAAAACTTCGTGCGGACAGAAATATTTTGTCCCCGCCGCCATGGTCGCGTTCACCCGCTTCAGCTTTCTCATGAGGCGCATTTTCTTTCGTCTGATGCATCAGGACCTCAACGCCATTCTGGACGGATTGCGTGAACTGGAACAGCGCGGCGTGGAAACACTCGATTGCCGCCGGGCCCAGTTCTCCGCCGAGGAGCCCATCGCGCGACTGCGCATGATCTGCCAATCGTGGAAGGTGATGTTTCACGCGGAATACTCATCCGGTCAGCCGGTCTCAATGCTGGTCGACCTACGCGCCGTCGTGGAGGCTGCTCTGGCCAAGAATGCAAAGAATGCGAAAGGTGCCACTACTGGCAAACCGGCCGCCGCAACAAAAACTCGTGCCCAAGCGGCGGGCGCAGCGCCGAACGCGGATGTGCCTGACTTCGAAGTATCGGCTGGTTCCCCTGAATCGGAATAAGCAAAACAGCGGCAAAAGTTAAGGTTCCAGTATTTTGGGCTGCTGCCGAGCCAAAAGAGAAAGGAAACGTGGATCAGCCTTCAGTATTGATCATTTCGGATGACGTGGAACTCTCGCGTGCCGTAACCGGCCGCTGGCAATCGGAACGAACCGTCCCCGCGTTTACTCTGATGAGCAGTGACATCTGTCTCGGCTTCGATCCGGACACCTTCCACCTGGCCATCGCCGGTGGTCTGCGGCCACAAGCTCTTTCAGTGGTTCTGGAGGCGATGGACGCAGCAGGCAAGCGCGTGTTGTTTGTCTCCGAAAATGCGCGTGTTGTGCAGACTGTCCGTGATCGCTGGCCCGGGATGGCCGTGGTGCGGCAACAGGAGAATTGGCTGGACACGTTGGTCCTGGTGGCCGGAGAAATCCTGCATCGAGTCGGTGCCGAGGCTGAGGCCCGCCGTTTTGAGCAGGCCAATGCATTGCTCGAACGCCAGGCTCTGCTTGGCCGCTATATGCTCGAAATGCGGCACACGTTGAACAACACGCTTACCTCGGTGCTGGGCAACTCCGAATTGCTGCTGTTGGAACCGGGATCGCTATCCTCGGGCGCTCGCTCGCAGATCGAAACCATCCGCAACATGTCTTTGAGAATGCACGAAATCCTGCAGCGCTTTTCCTCTCTGGAAAAGGAACTCACCGTGGTCGATCGGCAGGCGGAAAAGGAAAGCGGCGCCAGGTCACACGCCGCCGCGGCGAGTTTATAGGTCCTTCCTCTGCCGGCATTCTGTCTGGGCCGAGCGAACAGACTCAATACCCGATCTTGTTGGGTTTATCTTCCCACTCACGAAACGCCGCTAGTGCTTCTTTGCGCATCATTTGAATCATCGGAATCTGCCGCTTCGCATGCGGCTGCGCGATTTCGCGGTAGATTGCTGAATCGTCAAATCCAACCTTGGACGCATCGGCCGCAGTATTGGCAAAATAGACGCGAGTCAGACGGGCCCAGTAGATTGCGCCCAGACACATGGGACAAGGCTCGCACGAGGTGTAGATCTCGCAACCCTGAAGATCGAAAACGCCAAGTTTCTTGCAGGCATTGCGAATGGCAAGCACTTCGGCGTGCGCCGTGGGATCGTTCGTTGCAGTTACTTGATTCGTGGCTTCGGAAATAATCGCGCCGTCTTTTACCACCACGGTACCGAAAGGCCCACCACGTCCGCTGCGGACATTCTCAATCGAAAGCTGAATGGCGCGGGCCATGAAAGAGTTGTCCATGGTTTTGCTCTGTCAACGTGTGGGATAAAGGATTTGTCGTTTTACCCTTCGCCGATGTCTTCGTGCCAGATCTCGGGATTTGCGCGAATGTAGTCGCTCAGCATGGAAGCGCACTCGTCCGAATCGAGATCGATGACCTTCACGCCGAGTGAGCGCAGCCAATCCATCCCGCCTTGGAAATTACGACCCTCGCCGACGACCAGCGTGCCGAAGCCAAACTGTCGTACGAGGCCGCTGCAATACCAACAGGGCGCCAGGGTCGTCACCATAATAAGGTTGCGATAGCTGCGCTGCCGTCCCGCATTGCGAAAGGCGTCGGTTTCGCCATGCAACGACGGGTCGCCGTTCTGCACCCGGCGGTTGTGGCCAGCGCCGATGAGTTTGCCGCTCTGATCAAAGATCGCAGCGCCAATCGGAATGCCCCCCTCATCTAGTCCTTTGCGCGCTTCCGCTTTTGCCACTTCCAGCATCGCCATGTAATCGGAACCCGACATAGCTCTTAAATTATATGGGCGAACCTGAAATGGGCAAACCCTGACACCAAAGCATGAGCCGCGCTCAATTCTTAGCGAACTCCGCGATTCATCCTCATCAACCGACTGCTTCACTGCTCGCATCTTCGCCTTTGTAGTTGGTGGAAAGAAACCTTCCAACCAACCTGCGCATCCACGTTAGCCGTAACTGGGAGGCCTAATGAGCCAGAAGAACGGGTTGGCAGACCCATCCCGATTAAAGCCTTTTGATTCGGATGACAAGCAGTTGCTGCGGGTAGTCATCGAAACCCCTAAAGGAAGCCGCAACAAGTTCGCCTTCAGTCCTGATGAGCATATGTTCGAATTGAAGAAAGTGCTGCCAGCCGGGATGGCATTTCCTTACGACTTCGGATTTGTTCCCTCGACCAAAGCCGACGACGGCGATCCCGTTGACGTGCTGGTGCTGATGGATGAGCCTGCATTTACTGGATGTTTGCTCAGTTGCAGGCCGATTGGAGTTATCGAAGGCGAGCAAGGCGATAAGAAAAACAAAGAACGGAATGATCGAATTATTTCGATCGAAAAAGATGCGCACAGTTGGGCCGACATAGAAACGGTGGATGATCTAGGCAAGCAGTTCGTTCGCGAACTGGAAGAATTCTTTGTGGACTACCATAGGCTCTCGCGCGAGCAATACCGCGTCCTGGGTCTGAAGGGACCGAAGCAGGCGCGAAAATTAGTGAAATCAAAAATGCGATGAGGAATCGAACGCGATGAGCCAGATTCTCGTCCGCTTCGTCATCGGCGGTGTGGTTGTTTCTGCCTTCGCTGTCCTGGGCGACGTCTTCAAACCCAAGAGCTTCGCCGGACTCTTTGGTGCCGCGCCTTCGGTGGCTCTTGCTACTCTCGGCCTCACCGTCGCAATCGAGGGCGCTGGGTACGCCGCCACCGAGGCTCGCTCTATGATGGCTGGGGCGATCGCTTTCTTTGCTTATGCGTCTTTCGTCAGTTGGGTCCTGATGCGATACAAACCCAGGGCACTCTGGGTGACGCTCGGTTCGATTCCACTCTGGCTGGGCACCGCGTTCGGGCTCTGGTACGTCTGGTTGAAATAGCAAAAGCGATGAGAATCCAAGTTGACCTCTCTGCTCTTGAGCAAACCAGGTGGTACGAATACGCCACCGATTTCTCTTTGGAGGAATCATCACCGCGACTGCAGGCATTATCGCCGGCAAGTGGGGGCCTGGGATTGGCGGCCTGTTCCTGGCATTTCCTGCGATCCTCCCGGCGAGCGCAACGCTCATAGAGAATCACGAAAAGGAAAAGAAAGAAAAATTGGGGCTGAGGGGGACGCGCCGAGGCAGGGAAGCAGCCAGCATCGACGCAGCAGGCGCAGCCATAGGCAGCATCGGACTATTTATCTTTGCCTTGCTGGTCTGGCAATTCGGCTCAGGTCATCGCGCGGGGATAGTCCTGCTCGGCGCCACTGCGGCTTGGGCAGCCGTTTCTGTCCTCTGCTGGCACATCCGCGAACGCGCATAGCCGGGAATCGAGGCTTTGGAAATCCAACTATGCGCTTTCGCGTAATCAGTCCTTGTCAAAATCACCGCACGGCAGCAAGCTCCGGAACGCCCGCCAGTTCGTCGAATTCCTCTGGTGTCAATTTCAACGAAGCTGCGCCGATATTTTCCTCGAGATGCTCGACCGACGACGTGCCCGGAATTGGCAGCATGATGGGCGAGCGCTGCAGCAGCCAGGCTAGCGCGACCTGTTTGGGGGTGCTGCGGTGGGCTTTCGCGACCCGATCGAGAATCTCGCCGGCCACTCTACCGGCTCCGAGCGGAAACCAGGGGATGAAGGCGATTTCATTTTTCTCGCAATAGTCCACCACGTAATCCCATTCACGGTCCGCAAAACTGTAACGGTTTTGGACAGAGGCGATAGGCACAATCTTGCGCGCCCTCTCAATGTGTTCGCGGGTGACGTTCGATAAACCGACCAAACGAATCTTTCCTTCTTTTTGCAGATCGGCGAGAGTCCCCACCGACTCTTCGAAAGGCACAACAGGGTCCGGCGTGTGCAGTTGATACACATCAATGCGATCCACACGCAATCTCTTCAGACTGCCCTCGACCGCCTGCTGTAGATGTGCCGGACTCGAATCGTGCGTCCATTGATTCGGTCCCGGACGATTCCACCCGCCCTTGGTCGCGATAACAAGATCCTTCGGATAAGGAAACAACGCCTCCGCGATCAGCTCTTCGCTGATATGCGGACCGTAGGAGTCGGCAGTATCTATGAAATTGACGCCAAGCTCCACGGCATACCGAAGAACTGCCACTGCGCCTTTGCGATCTTTCGGAGGACCCCAGATCCCTTCACCAGTAAGGCGCATCGCTCCAAAGCCGAGGCGATGAACAGAAACCTTACCGCCGAGTGAAACATCTCCCGCTAGAATTGCAGAACTTTTGTTTGCGTTCATATTATTCTCCTGAATCGACTCTTGAATATTCTCGGTTTGATTCTTGCCGCAGCAACCTCTAACCCGCTGGCAGTTTTGCCCTCGGTCACGACCCGCGAGAAACGCCGTCGGGCCGATATAAGTTGGATGAAGTCACCGTATCCTGGGCTGCATCTTTGTTGCAGTTGGTGCGCGATTAGCTCGATCTATTCTCGCGGGCACGCTCCGTGCCATACTCTTTCTTTCGCGTTTTTAACATCACCGCAGCAATCAAATTGAGCACCTGATGGTACATACTGAATCTTTCGACCCGCGCAGAGCATCTTTTCTGAAAATGTGGTTTCAGAGGATGGTCAACCTGAAAAAGCTGTTACCGATCCTTTCCGGTGCGACGTTGTTGTCGACCGTTCTGATGACTGCCGGGTGCAGTAATACGCAAGCGAAACAGCCTGCCCGCACTGGTAAAAAAGTAGAAGAGACAAAGGAGCTGGTGAACGCTTCCTAAAGGTTGATCAATGTTTGAGAGCATTCTTTGTCAGGTAACCGAATACGATCCGGAAGTTCTTGATTCCCTAATCGAACTCGCGGTCGAGATCGCACGCGAAGGGCGAGAAGGGAGACGCATCGGTACGTTATTTACGCTGGGAGATGAGCAAGCTGTCCTCGCAAAGTCCAGGTCATTGATTCTTGATCCGCTTATGGGACATCCGGAGCTGTCGCGCCACGTCACGGATCTTAATCTGCGTGGGACGATTAAAGAATTGGCGCAACTGGATGGAGGCTTCGTAGTCAGCCGTAGCGGAATCTTTCTTTCCGCCTGCCGTTACCTCGACGCCGCAGTCTCGAACGCGGAGGTGCCCTTGGGCCTCGGCAGCCGCCACATCGCCGCTGCGAACATGAGTGCTGTGACCAACGCGGTGACGATCGTGGTTTCCGAGAGCTCGGTGGTTCGACTTTTCTGCCATGGCAAACTGGTCGGGGAAATTCTGCCAGAACTTTGGATGATCGATCACGCCACTTATCTTCGCGGGTCGCTGCAGAGGCAAAAGGTTGGCGATGTCACAGTACTTACGCCCGACCTGCATTGACGAGTTGGCGCTCGCCGGGGTTCATAAGCAACGTCTTTGTTCATGCCGCACGCGTCCGGCGGAGCAACTGCCAAGGCGTCCCTCTCATCGTAAGGTGTGTTTTTACGCTTGGGAGAATTTATGACACGTGTACTTGCCACACTGAGCTTGATTTTATTTGCCACGGGCGCATTCGCCGGTGATGCAACGAAGGAACTGGATGGGGCCGCAGTTGTGATCCGCAATATGACCGCATCGCACCAGATTCCATCCTCCATACTAGCGAACACCGAGTGCATCACGATCATACCCGCGATTGCCAAAGCGGCGATTGTCGTTGGCGGCAAGCATGGAGACGGCGTAGCGAGTTGCCGAACGGCGACAGGTTGGAGTGCGCCCGCGTTCGTGACCATCACCGGCGGAAGCGTGGGGTTGCAAGCTGGCTTGGAACACCAGGATCTGGTTTTACTAATGAACAAGCAGGGGGAACAGGAGCTCAGTCAAGGCCAATGGAATCTTGGGGCGCAAGCAGCGACAGCCGGACCGATGACGCCGGGTACGGGTGGGCCGGAGAGTAACGGATGGAAAACACCAGTCCTTGTCTATACGTCGTCGAGTGGCGCGTATGCCGGGGCGAGTCTCGAGGGTTCAAAGATCACTATCGACGAAGCGACGACCCGCGCCCTGTACGGACCGAACGCCAGTCTGCAGTCGATCTTGAATGGCCAAGTGGAGGCGAGTGGTTCGGCTCAGGCGTTTCTTGCGGCGTTGCATCAAGCCGCGGCCCGATAGTGGGTGCGGTCCTCTTGGGGTCGGCTCAATCTAGGCCGCCGTTGCGAATCCGCCGTGTATCTCAAGGCACGTCTTCAATGCGCGAAGAGCGTAGAGCGCATCGTCAAGAGCTTCCTCCTCCTGAATATTGTCTCCCGTAGCCCTGAACAGCTCTCTCGCTCTCTCCAAGATTGCGCGCTCTGCGTCCGCGATACGTGCGGACATTTTGTAGTTTTCCGGCTCCATCAGCGCCGCAACGTACGACTCTCGCCAGCTCCAGGCTCGCGACGTTAGATTTCCAGAAGTGGCCATTTATGTCCTCCACCTGCAGACACGGGGAATACATGAAAGACCTTAACCGTTTACTAGAGAACCGCCGCTCCGCGCAATACAGTCGATCCTGTAGATTTCAGAAAAAAGGCCCAGTCGTCAGGCTGGGCTTGTGCAAAATTCGAGACTATAGGAGATCGGGACTAATGGGATGCGGCGCCATTCTTACAAGTTTTGGAAATGTGCTTGACGGAACTGACGTCCATTGATTGCGGAGAAGAGGCGGTTTGTCCCATTGCTCCGCCGGATTCGCCACTTGACGATGTGGAAGTCGACTTCGTTGTGCCTGTGATTTTAATCGTATGACCGACGTGCTCGCTCAGCATCGCAGTGTCTCCGGTCAGTGCAATGTTGTTTCCGTGGCTGTCCGTGAGGGTGTAACTGCCATTGTTACTGCTCAAGCAACCCTCAACAGTGGTAGTGCTGCCGCTGCTGGTGGCATGAGCCGATCCGCCTTGGCTGGGATAGTTTTGTGCGGCGGCCCAGCAAGTGCCCAGCAGCAGCACTGAAAGTAGCAGCAGATATCGCATACGGAACCTCCAAGTTTGCTGGTTATAAGTTTGAGTCTTGTGGTGGTAGGAACGCAATACAGCCTTTACCGGAGATTCGGACTTGCTCAGGCAGCCGCAAGGTCAACGGCGGCGACCATATCCTGTGCGATCAGCGAGGTTCAGCTCTAACCTCGTGCTCTGGATTTTATTTCTATTCGATCTTCTTCGATAGCAAGGACTTCGCTTTTTCAAGTTCTCTCCGCCGCGCAGGGCTAAGTCCGCGACCGGCCCGGTTTATAAAGTAAGTAAGCATCCTCATGCCGGAGCCTGGACCCTTTGGCGAGACCTTCTTCGAAGCCAGCGTTCTTGCTATTGTGGTCGCGCTCTTGGTGAACAATCCTTCCGGAGGATGAGTGGAATCCGTCTTCACCTTTGCAACCCATTTATTTTTCACGTCAGTCATCACACTTTCTTACTTCGCAAGTTTCAAAAGGCCCGGCTACTAGTTCGAAAGGGCTGGAATTGTCACGCTTAATGATGTTTGAAATATTGCACCGCCCGCTCGTGAGCTTCGGCCGCTCTTTTCGTACCGAACGTGCCCAGGTTGCGGCGTCGCCGGGTCTTGGGATCCTTCTTGCGAGAGTACAAGCGGTACTGGCCGGGTTTTAGTTTTCGAATCATCGGATGCCTCGGTAAAGCTTGGATGCCGGGTGAAAGTAAGGCGTTGACCGTCGCACTGTCCATATCATTGGCCGGCGCGGATTGTGGTTTGAGTGAAGTCGTGTTATGAAAGAACGGGAAAGCCTGATGAAGCCAGTAGAAAAGTAAAAGTAGAAGAGTAGAAGAAAGGATGGCAAACCATGGAAGCTGTGAGCGGAGTATTTCGTTCAAGATCGGATGCAGAGCACGCAATGGCTGAGATGCGTGCAGTCGGCTTGGGAGACCACCAGATCGCGCTGTTGACTCCGGAAAAGTCCGATGCAGAGCTTCAATCGGTTCCGACTGATGCCACGGAGCAACCGGGCATTGCGAAAGCGATCGGCGCAGTTGTCGGAGCTTCTGCTGGACTGTCTGGTGCCTCTTTGCTGATTGCGGCAGTCGTGCCTGGTGTCGGAGTTATTACGGCGATGGGGTTGTTAGGGGAACTGATTCTGGGCGCGGCCGGCGCCAGTATCGGCGCCGCAGCCGGCGGAAAGTTAGAAGCTTCCATGACTGAGGGACTGCCGGAGGACGAATTGTTCGTTTACGAAGATGCTCTCCGCAAAGGTCGCAGCGTGGTGATTGCCCTCGCCGACGAAACCAAAGCGTCTCTTTTCCGCGAATTGCTGAAGGCCGAAGGCGCGGAAGAGGTTGACGCTGCCCGCGAACAATGGTGGATTGGTCTTCGCGATGCCGAAGACGAGCATTACTCTGCCCTTGGCAAAAACTTTAGCGACGACGAAAAGTTTTATCGACTGGGTTTCGAGTCAGCGCTGCACGCTCGCACGCGTTGTAAGGAATACGATCAAGTCATGGGCGAGATGAACGCGCGAATCGAGGACCTGGAGCGTGAGCATCCTGGGGTAAATGTGTCAGAACCTTTCACGCGAGGGTATGAACGCGGCCGTGACTATTATCAGCAGCTGTGCAGTGAATCGAAAGCGGCATAAGGTCGCGAGCACGTTGCCCACCCCATTGACACGCCTATGAGTGCTGGCTCCGCTCGGAGCCAGCATTGGACTGTTGTCCGTTCGTGCATGAGCGGCAAATTGATCCCCGCGAACCTATTCTTCAGCTACAGGAAACGTCCTGAGTTATTACAGAAAGCATTCGATTCCTTCCGTTCTACTCGCAATTTAGCTTGGCATGGGAGGTGCTTATGCCGGAAAAAGAAACCGTCGAGCGTGCTCAGGAAGACGCTCGCGAAGGAAAATCGCCAAGCACGCAAGCCGGAGAATTTGTGCGCGAGGAAATGGACCACATTCGCGAAGGCAAACATGGTGCGCGTTCCACAAAACAGGCTATCGCGATAGGTTTATCGAAAGCGCGTCGAGCAGGCGTGAAGCTACGGGCGCCTCGCAAAGGGAAGGCCTCGGCGAAAACCAGGAAGCAGGCGAGCCGAGACTATCGAAAAGGTCAGACTAACTCTGCCAGTAAGCCATCCGCGAGGCGTTCACGCGCGACCACAGCAGCTCTGAAGAGGGAAGGTCATAGCGCAGCTTCGCGGCAATCGTTATCCAAGCAAGCGCATGCCAGTGCGAATCGCCGTGGTTCGGCTGCGCGCCGCCGTTCGGCGATGAAGGCGGTTCGCACAAAGGGAAAAAGCGGCCTCGGCCGAGCGGCGCGTAAAGCAGCTTAGTTAGAAGATTCCAGCAGACACAGCGCTACTGGAAATTTCTCCAGGATCTCTGATACGGCAATCTTTGTGTTGCTATCGGCGGTCTCAGGTTCGATAGTTTCTCCGGTAAACGCATTCTGATACTTCGCGGAACGGTAGCCCGCTGGCAGCAGAAGCTGAGTGTCCTCCCAGATTTGGGGCCCGATAGGAGGGAGGTCGAAGTCATTTAGCAAGCCGGCAATCAGACGGGGGACGACGATGAGTGCGCTTCCGGTTTCGGTCCTTCTGACGAACGCGATGACGTGATCAGCTTTCGCGCCTTCAATTTCCAACGGAAGATATTCGCCTTCGTCGAAAAGACTTGGTCGCTGCCGGCGCAAGCAAAGCGTTTTCCAGATCACGTACAACTTGATCCGACCGCTTTCCGGAGTTTCCAGCAATCGGCCTACCATCGACTTGTCATTGGACGATTCACTGAGATTCTGGAATATCTCCTGGCGGCTGGCGTAGTCGACCGGACGCCGGTTGTCCGGATCGACAAGGCTGAAATCCCACAATTCGCTGCCTTGGTAAATGTCGGGTACGCCCGGGCATGTAAGTTTAAGAAGTGTTTGCGCGAGACTGTTCCAAACGCCAACGCGAGCGATTCGGTGTTGCAGGGGCATAAAATCGTTGAGGAAGCGGTTTTGAGGTCCCGGCGTTAGTAATGTCTGTACGAAGGATGTAACTGCGGCTTCATATTCCGTGTTTCGATTGATCCAACTGGTATTCTGCTTGGCCTCGCGGATCGCCTTTAGCATGTAGTTTTCAATGCGCTCACAGAAATTATTCCTGTCTTCGCTGTTGTTCATCTCCTGTGATGGCCAGGCGCCCAGCAAGGTTTGATAGAGCAGGTATTCATCATTCGGCGAGGGAGCGGGATGGCCGTTCACCAGGCGCCTATGGTTGCGATTGAAGCGCTTCCATTCCCGAACCCGAATCCTCCACAATCCCGATAACTCCGAGAGCGCATTGATTCGCGCACGTACGTCCTCGGCGCGCTTCGAATCATGCGTGCTGGTAGTCAGCATGGTATGAGGCCAACAGCGAAGGCGATCCTGGTTCGCGAGATGAAACTCAGGCGCTGTAGTTCCGAAGCGGTGCAGATCGCTGCCGACTTCATTTAAAGACACGAGGCGATGATATCGGTAGAAAGCAGTGTCTTCGAGGCCCTTGGCCATTACCGGGCCGCTGAACTGCTGAAATTTCATTGCGAAGGTTGTCACTGCGCTCCGGTAAGCGGGATCGTGTCCTTCGGCAATGCTGGTCAAAAGCACCTCGCTCACGAAATCAAAGATGCTCGTATCGGCGGCTGGACTTCTCCACTTGGCCGCCGCGACCGCGCTGCGAATGTAGCGCACGTCTTTATCCGAAACTTCACTGGCAGTGACGTAAGTGCGGTAGACCGGGAAGCAGGCGACTACCTCCGCCAGAGCATCGCGCAGACTGTTGAGCGTAAAGTCGCAAGTACGCCGTTTTGACAGGGCGATGCGAGTGAGTTGATTGGCAAGCACATTTAATTCGCTGGCCAGCGCGACCTGCATGATCAAAATCCGGCAACTGTAGGCAAGGTCATCGAGATCGATTTCGTCATCGACAAAGTTCCGATACGTGCGGTCCATGGGCAGGGCGGCTGCGGGATCAACAAACACTCCGTTGACCAGATTTGCGAAGTCGTATCCTGTGGTGCCGCATACCGGCCACTCGTCTGGCAAACGTTCTGCGCCCGAGAGAATCTTCTCGATGACCACATAGTGTGCTTCGTTCCCGGAAGTTTGCGTTGCCTCCACGATGCTGCGATTGAGACGGTCGAAGTATTGACGAGGATCGTACAGGCCGTCAGGGTGGTCGATGCGCAAACCATTGACTTTGCCCTCGGCCATCAGACGAAGAACCAGGCGATGGGTCGCTTCGAAGACCGCCTCGTTCTCCATGCATATGCCCGCAAGGTCGTTAGAGTCGAAAAAGCGCCGATAGTTGATATCGTCGGAGGCCACCCTCCAGTTCGCCAGCCGGAAAGCCTGCGCCTTGATAAGTTCGTGCAATTCCTCGAAGCTCATGGGATCGGCAGTTGTCCCGTTTAGCAGACTTACGGCTGCTTGGATGCAGTCCACGATCTCAGGAGATCGCGTGCACAATTCCGCCAGGCGCCGCTTGTTGATTTCCTTATCGCGATTGCGTTCGGCAACGCGTTCCGGACTGGTCTCGTACCTCGCAGGCAAATGACTGAAAGCCGTGATCAGGCTTTGAAACTCCAGCAGGTCCGGATTTTGCTCGCCGAGCTTAGTCGCGAGTTTGTCCTGGCAATGTTGCAGGATGCGAGGATACTCCCGAGGATCTACCGGAAAGCGATGATCGTGGTACGCGATATCGAACTCGCCACGCTCCCCACGAAAGACGAGCTTCAACTCGCCGGCTTCCAGCACGACTCCGTAATGATCATGAAGGACCGGCACGAGCACTTTTCCGTAGAGCTCGTCTTTTAACGGATGCCAGTCAATATCGAAAAAGCTGGCGTGGACGGAAGATTCGCCATTCTCGAGAACGTCGAGCCACCACGCATTGTCGCTGCCCATCACTCCCATGTGGTTAGGGACGATATCGAGGATCAATCCCATGCCATGCTCGTGCAGGATGCCGACGAAACGGTCAAAATCGTCTGGGCTACCGATTTCAGGGTTCAGCGAATTGTGGTCGACGATGTCGTATCCGTGCATACTGCCAGGACGTGCCTTTAAGCATGGAGAAATGTAGCAGTGGCTGATGCCGAGCGCGGCAAGATAGGGGACGATCGCGGTTGCTTGGGTGAACGTGAAGTCGCGATTGAGTTGCAGGCGATAAGTCGCGCGCGGGATGGGCGAGCATCGTTTCATTTTAAAAACCAAACCACGGACCACGGTTGCATGCCTTGCGGGTCAGCGCTTGTTTCTTCAGTGGCATAGATCACACTGGAAGCCGAAGGAAGCGCGACGGAAAGGAATTCGTTTCCAAGATTGGCCATCAGAATAAGTTCCTCCGCTGGCGTTGGAAAGTTCCAATGGACGATAAGGCTTCGATCTCCACGGACTTCGTAGTCCGCATCGACGGTGCACCCGGTAAGAAGGCGGGGAACGATGTGCTGGCACCGCAGTTTTAATAGATTGCGGTAAAAACGCAGCCAGTCTTGATGGCGTGATTGTTCAATAACATCCCAGTTGAGCCGAGAGTCATCAAAGGTTGTAACAGCATTGGGGTCGGGGATGCGCTCGCGTTGAGCCGGATCATTGAACCTGGCAAAACGTGTGAACTCGTTTCGTCGGCCCTTAGTGACAGCCTTAGCCAGATCAGCCTCGAAATCGCAGAAAAACAGAAATGGTGTGTCAGCTCCGAACTCTTCACCCATGAAAAGCAACGGTGGCGACGGCGCGAGCAGGAGAATCGCCATTGCCGCACGCACAGCGCGGGGATCCGCAAGATCAATGATGCGTTCCCCAAATGCGCGATTTCCAATCTGGTCATGATTCTGAAGAAATGAGACGAACGCGGCAGGCGGCAACCTCGCGCTGGGTTCGCCACGCCTTTCGCCGTTGCGGTGAAGGGAAACCTCACCTTGATATGCGAACCCCTCGATCAGGCAGCGGCCTAACTGATCAAGAGGACGTGCGGAATAGTCCAAATAGTAGCCATCCCGTTCGCCAGTTATCAGCACGTGCAAGGCGTGGTGGATGTCGTCGTTCCATTGGGCCGTGTACCACTTCGGACGGCAATGTTCTTCGCGTTGAAGGTAACGGGCTTGATTGTGGTCGTTTTCCAAAATGAGATGGACATGGCGACCGGGCTTGATCGCAGCACGAACCGCATCCGCCAATTCTGCGAGAATGTGAGGCGTAGAGTCGTCGATAATGGCGTGAACCGCGTCCAACCGCAGTCCGTCGAAATGATATTCAGTCAGCCAGTAGAGCGCATTGTAGATGAAGAAATCACGAACCACTCGGCTTTCGGGACCATCGAAGTTGATGCCGTCTCCCCAAGGCGTGCGGTGTCGATCGGTAAAGAATTGTGGTGAGTAACACCTCAGATAATTTCCCTCTGGGCCAAAATGGTTGTAGACCACATCCAGCAGAACCATGATGCCGCGCTCATGAGCGCTTTGGACCAACTCTTTCAAATCTTCCGGACGACCGTAAACGCTATCGGGAGCGAATAGAAAGACGCCGTCGTAACCCCAATTGCGTCGGCCTGGGAAGTCGGCAATCGGCATCAACTCCACCGCGGTAATTCCAAGATCGGCGAGATAGTCAAGCCGCTCGCGTACGGCGGAGAATGTTCCAGCTGACGAAAAAGATCCGACGTGCAGTTCGTAGATGACGGCTTCTTCCCATCGGCGGCCACGCCACGCGCCATCGCGCCAATCGAAGGCATCAGGTTGGACTACTTCGCTCCGCCCATGCACATCATGCGGCTGAAACCGGGAGGCCGGATCGGGCACTTCTTGCTCTCCGTTGATGCGAAGACGATATTGAGTTCCGGGTCTGGCCACGTCCGTGATCAGCTCGAACCAGCCTTCGTCACGGCGTTCAAGAGGAATCTGCGCGGAGGTGCCAGCGAGGCAAAGGTCGACCTGACGCGCTGCGGGCGCCCACAACCGAAAGCGCACGCTTCCATCGTCGCGACATTCGGCGCCGAACGGCATGTTATAGCGGCGCTTCACTCGACTCTTCCTTTTTGCCGTTTCCCCGCCGTTCAAGCAAAACGACCATCGACCGCGCCTGCAGAGGATAAGGTGCGCCGCCGTCGTAGGTTTCAACGGAGCGCAAACCCGCTTCGCGCGATGTGTCCATCCATGCGGTCCAACGGGTGCCGGGACGGAAGGACGGCAAGGCGAACTGCACATCCTCGTGATACGCGTTAAGAAGAACGAGGAAGTTCTCGTCGCCGACTTTTCGTCCGCGCTCATCGGTCTCATCTAAGCCCTGGCCCGAAAGAAACATTCCCAAACAGTGGAGTGAGCCGTCGCGCCACTCGTCCTCACTGATCTCTTTGCCGACGGGATTAAGCCACAGCACATCCTTTACGTTTGCACCTTTGATTGGACGTCCCTGAAAGAATCTTTTCCGACGGAACACGGGATGGCGCTTGCGCAGATTGATCATGCGCTGAACGAATGCCAGCAAGTCGCGATCCTGCGGCTGCAAATTCCAGTTTAGCCAACTGATCGAATTGTCCTGGCAGTAGGCATTGTTGTTTCCCATCTGCGTGTGCCCGATTGCATCTCCCGCATACAGCATTGGCACTCCCTGGGACAGAAGCAGCGTCGCCAGCAGATTCCGCTTTTGCTTGGCGCGCAGTGCCTGAATATCGGCATCCTCAGTGGGGCCCTCAACCCCGCAATTCCAGCTGCGATTGTCGTTGTTGCCGTCACGATTGCCCTCGCCGTTGGCTTCGTTGTGCTTTTCGTTGTAACTGACCAGATCCTGCAGAGTGAACCCGTCATGCGCAGTGACAAAATTCACGCTTGCATAAGGGCGACGCCCGCTGTGGGCGTAGAGATCGCTGGAACCGGTGATGCGATAAGCCAGATCCCCCACGACTCCTCCGTCACCCTTCCAATAAGAGCGCACTGTATCCCGATAGCGATCGTTCCACTCCGCCCAGCCCACGGGGAAATTTCCGACCTGATATCCTCCTTCGCCGAGGTCCCAGGGTTCGGCGATCAGTTTTACCTGAGAGAGCACGGGGTCCTGATGGATGATGTCGAGGAAAGCACCCAAGCGATCAACCTCATGAAGTTCGCGAGCAAGAGCGGCGGCGAGGTCGAAGCGGAAGCCGTCCACGTGCATATCGAGAACCCAGTACCGCAGACTATCCATGATCAGCTGCAGCACACGCGGATGCTGCATGTTTAACGTGTTTCCGGTGCCGGTGTAGTCCGTGTAGTAACGCGGGTTGTCGGGCGCAAGTCGATAGTAGGTGCTATTGTCGATGCCCTTCAACGAGAGCGTCGGCCCAAGTTGATTGCCCTCGGCAGTGTGGTTGTAGACGACATCGAGAATCACCTCGAGACCCGCCGAATGCAGGGTCTTGACCATGGTCTTGAATTCGCGGATGGATTGAGTCGCCATGTAGCGCGGCTCAAGCGCAAGAAATCCGATAGAGTTATAGCCCCAGTAGTTACGCAGACCTCGCTCCACAAGTTGGCGGTCGTCGACGAAAGCGTGGACGGGCATGAGTTCGACCGAGGTCACTCCCAGCCGGGTCAGGTATTCGATAACGGGAGCTGTGGCTAGACCTGCATACGTCCCGCGCAACTGAGCGGGAACGTCGGGGTGGCCCATGGTGAATCCTTTAACGTGAAGCTCGTAGATGATGGTCTCGTGCCAGGGAATTCGGGGTGGGGCATCCGCTCCCCAGGTGAAGGCGGAGTCGATCACGCGGTTCTTGGGCATTCCCGAAGCGTCATCGCGCCGGTCGAAAGACAAATCCTCTTGCTTGTGTCCCACACGGTATCCAAACTGTGAGTCGCTCCAACGGATAGTTCCCAGAATCTGCTTGCCGTAGGGATCGAGCAGAAGTTTGTGATGATTAAATCGGTTCCCTTGCTCGGGGGCGTAAGGGCCAAACACTCGATACCCGTACAATTGGCCGGGACGCACCTCGGGCAAGTAGCCGTGCCAGACCATGTCTGTCTGCTCGGGAAGCGGAACACGAAGAATTTCACGTTTGCCTGTAATGTCGAACAGGCAAAGTTCGACTTTCTCAGCGTGTTCCGAGTAGAGAGCGAAGTTCACCCCCTCGCCGTCCCACGTGGATCCCAAGGGATAAGGTCGGCCGGGCCAGACAATGGGCTGTGGTTGTAGGCTCATTAACTTGGGTTCCTCCGGCGCACGCGGATGCGAGTTTGTGACCCCAGTCTCCTAGTGAAAATCACGGAGGATCTCCTTGGCCGCGCGGTGTCCGCTGGCAATCGCGCCATGAACGGTACCATTGTGTCCGGTTATGTCGGTAGCTTCTCCGGCAAAGAACAAAGTGTTTTCGACGGGGCTTGCCAGAGCCTGTTGTGCACCGTCGGCGTCTACGCCACCGTAGCTGTACGCACCACGAGAAAAAGGATCGTTCTGCCAATCGTGAAAGTAGGCATCGTCGAACAATTGTGTGAGTTCCTCCAGACCAACAGCGAACAAACGGCTCAGTGTTTGCAAACATCGATCGATAACAAACGAGCGACTCTTGCCCGATAACTGCTCCGCGCAGCGGAAGGGTGCCCACCCTGTAATCATTGGTAATTTCTGAGGCATGGTCGTCCACCAAGTAGGAAACCAGTCATCATCAGAGAACAGAAAGCTCATTCCGGAGAGAGTGTTCTTCTCATTGCCGGGTGCTGGAATTGTGTCCCAGAAGCGATGATGAAAGCGAAGAGTCACCCGGATCACTTTGCCCATCTCGAGCTTTTCAAGCGCTTGCAATTGTGTACGTGGCAACGGCGGAGTGAACCGCACTGCACCATGATCGTCCGCAGCGGCCTGCAACACTGCGAGCGGCAACGTCACCAGTACGTGCCCGGTTGACAACTTCTGCGATTCGGTTCCTCGACGAGACCTGATCTCCACGCGGCCTTGCGCCCACTCGATCGAGTCGACGACCGTCTCGGTTTGAATGCGGACATTGGCTGCGGTCAATTCCCGCTGAAAAATATCGAGCAAATCAGAGTATCCATGTTCGGATCGGAAGGCGCGATCTCCTTCAATCTTCTCCTCCGCTCGCATCCCCCGGACGAGCCAATGCACGCCGACTCGATCGGGATCGGCCGCGTTGAAGCCGGTAACATAGGCCAAGGCTCGCTCCATGGCCTCTTGCTCCTCAGGGTTACTTGCGGAATCTTTGCAACACCGTTTCAAGAAGTTCAAGAACGATTCGTCCGGCAAACGGTCATCCATCTTTCGGAGAATGTCGTCAACTTGAGAAAAAAAATCACAACCGGACAGGCGGCCTTTACGGAAGCACCACGCTTCACCGGCCACTTCGGTGATGCTGGCTCCCGCAGCTTGAAGCGGCGTCCAGGTCTCGGGCGGCAAGCCGTGGATAAACTCGGCTCCGAGTTCAATGGGAACTTGATAGACGGGATCGCGAAGGGTGAACATGCGCCCTCCGATTCGGTCGCGCGCTTCGAGGATGGTGACAAAGAGACCAGCGCGACCCAATTCAGCCGCAGCAGCCAGTCCCGCCGCTCCTGCGCCGATCACGATGACATCAGGGTTCTTCGCCATGAGAGTTTGTTTCAACGGCCAGTGAACAGGAGACTGCGATTCGACGGTGGAACGCGTCGATGTCCAAGTGAGCTTGCTGAAAAACAGGGATCACTTGTAGCTCGACGTTTAATTTAATAACGCTACTCTCGCCGACCGCAAGTGAATAGCTTGGATGAATCCCAACCGCAAAGGTTGTGAGCCGGCGGCAATAGAGGCGCGGTCTGGTTCAGTCGGCCTCATGGTCTTTATGGCCAAAATCCGAACCAAAGTGAGGTTCTGACTTTGTACCTGTGACTTTGACTGGAAGCTCGGTTCCAGCGCCGTTTTTGCTAAAGAAGGGATCTGCCGGCTTGAGCAGGATCGACTTCCACCCAGTCATCATATGGGAGAGCTTTGCATCCAAGCGCGCTTTGCCGTGGAAGTCGAATTGGTTGCCGTCCAAGCTGTACTTTCCGGTTAGGTTCACTTGAGTCCCGGGAATGTTGAATTGCAATTGAGAAAAGTTAATAACACCGTCCTCTAGATTGAACACGCCGCTCAAATCGGAACTCACGTCTTCACTCACATTTTCCTTTGCAAGTTTTGGTTTCCCTTGACTGCGCAGGCTGAGCGCGTCGATTTTGTTCTGGACCTTTTCGTTGGTGAAATGCGCCTGCGTCACTTGGAAGCGCCCTGCCAGCTTTAGTCGATCGGACATGACGGCATCTCCAGGTGGAAGATCAAAGTTTGTCTTTAATCGCACTCCACCGGTCATCACCGGCGGATCGGTTCGTACGGCTAGTTTCAGCAGGTCCTGAATTCTCCCCTTGGCGATCGTGACATCGAGCTGTACACGATGTCCATTCGGTTCTTTCATTCGTACTACAGAACCGTCTGCCACCAGCCAGGTATCCAGAATTGTCGCTTTTACCGGCTGCAGGTACGTATCTCCGTTGGTCCCGTCAACAATTGCATGAAAGTCTGTATGCAGCGGAACGGGCCGCCCGCTGATCGCAATACGAAAGTCGGGAGTGTCTGTAGTGCCGTTCACAACTATGTTGTCAAGAGTGCCAGCGTATTGTCCGGTCGATGAGAGGATCCCGCCAATACCCTTGATTGTGCTCAAATCTGCGTGGCTGAATGAATAAGTACCGCGCACGGGAGTATCCCGCGGACTGTCTGCCTGCCATGGCCCAAACAATCCACTCGATACGATACTTCCAACCGGTTTCGGGTTAATCAGTTTTGCGTCAAAGTGCAGAGGCTGGCCGGGTCCGATGCTGGTCATCTTCAGGCTTTCGATGTCAAATTCGAGAGGAAGCTTGCCCGGCTTCGAAGTGTTGATTACCAGTGCAGCCTGGTCACATAGAAACTTATCGACGGTGATTTTTATCTTCGCCCCCTTCGGCTCCAGATTGTTCATTTGATAGCGCTGTTCTCTCGGCGGCAAATTCAACGAGAGTCCCTTCACGTAGACGGTATCGATGTGCGTTGGAGAATGAAGGAGACCCATCAGGCCAGTCCGAAATCTAAATTCGGCCACGCTGATAATCGGCTGAATTCCTGGCTCGTGAATGTTCGGGTCAGTGACTCCGAAGAGTCTGAGGCCCTGGCCCGAAACCTGGAAGCCACGCGCCAGCGAAACGTGGAATCCGTCGAGCTGAACCTTGCTGTGGAAGCGAGCGGATAACGTCTCGGTTATGCGTTCGCGCAGAATTGGCTCGGCATGAGAGACGAGCAGTGCTCCCAGCGCACCTAGGATTGCAGCAGAAAGCAGAGCGATCCCGAAGATCCAGCGCCAACGCCTCATACGCTTAAGCCTGGCATTTTAACTTTGTTGGTAATTGGACATTAATAACCCGCAGGGAGTTTATGCCTCGCACAGTTCGCGACACAATCCAGCGAAACCCCTAGCGATGGCACGGAAAAGCTGCAGAACAATTCTACGAACGTCACAGGCAGCCTTTTTCATCGACCGCACCCCCGCAGCGAAGGGCAACTCGCGTTTAGCCGACACCATCGAAAAGCCGCTACTGGAGGGCAGAGCGCGCCAGCTTATGTCCAGGCCTATGTCGATAACGCGGTATTCGCTCGTCTGCGGTTTGAGTTGGATCTCCTTAGTTCTTTCAGGTTGCGGAGGATTAGGGGGCAATTCCGGTTCTGCAAATGGTTCTTTTCAACTCAGCGTCCAAGTCGCAGGCGGCGGAACCGTCAGCAGTAGTCCTGCCGGGATTAACTGCGGTCAGCTGTGCAGTATCAGTTTTACTAGCGGAACAGAGGTGACGCTCACCGCATCTCCTGCGGCGAGCTCCTTTTTCGCAGGATGGTCGGGGGCCTGCAGTGGCGTGGGCGTCTGCAAAATAAATTTAACGAAAAACACATCTGTCAGCGCAACTTTCAGCGATTTACCTGTGCTGGCTGTGACCCTCACCGGCACGGGTAAAGGCAGCGTTAGCAGTAACCCACCCGGTGTTAATTGCGGGCAGACGTGCAGCGCCGGCTTTGACCCGGGGACTGCGGTAACTCTCACCGCGACCGCCGCAGAAGGCTCAACCTTTGTTGGTTGGGCAGGAGCTTGCACTGGCACCGACGCGACCTGCACCGTGAAGCTCAGTGCGAGTGAGCAGGTAACTGCAACCTTCGATGATGCCCAAGCTCCACCAGTCTTAAACGTTCGCTTTGCAGGTACTGGCACGGGTACAGTCTCAAGCAATCCTGCTGGAATTAGTTGCGCCCCAACGTGTAGCGCGAGCTTCAGCGTTGGAACTCAAGTGACGCTGACGGAGACGCCAGCAACCAACTCAATATTCGCCGGCTGGTCGGGAGGCGGTTGCAGTGGCACCGGCACGACTTGCACGGTAACGCTTAGCACGAGCGAGCAAGTTACTGCCACGTTCAACACTAACCAAAGCGCACCTACTCTAACCGTGACCTTGGCGGGAGGCGGGGCCGGTACCGTATCAAGCAGCCCTCCTGGAATCAGTTGCCCAACGACGTGCAGCGCGAGCTTCAGTGTCGGAACTCAGGTGACGCTGACCGAAACGCCTGCGCCAAATTCATCGTTTGCCGGATGGTCAGGAGCCTGCAGTGGCACCGCTCCCAGCTGCACGGTCACGCTCAGTGCGAGCCAGCAAGTCACTGCGACCTTCAACATCAACCAGCTTCTGTTAACCGTGAGCCTCGCCGGAACTGGCACGGGGACTGTGTCAAGCAGCCCTGCTGGAATCAGTTGTCCCTCCACCTGCAGTGCGAGCTTCAACGCTGGAACGCAGGTTACACTCACGGAGAATCCTGCAACCGGCTCAACTTTCGCAGGTTGGTCCGGAGGCGGATGCAGCGGCGTCGGCTCGACTTGCCAAGTGACACTGACCGCGAGCGAGCAGGTCACCGCAACCTTCAACGTTGCGCAAGGTATCAACGTTCTCAACCACATCGTTTTCCTTGCACAAGAGAATCGCTCATTCGATCATTATTTTGGCACGCTACGACAATATTGGGCCCAGAATGGCTATCCCGACCAATCGTTCGACGGTCTGCCCCAATTCAACCCGACGTCAGGCCCGCCGCCATTGTATGGGCCACCCCCAGCCATTCCGGGTTGCAATCCCAACTCGCCTCCGCCAGAAGATTGCGTGTTTGACCCGAGTAACCTCATCACCTCATATCAATTGATTACTCAGTGCATAGAAAACCCGAGTCCCTCCTGGAACGAGGGTCACGTGGATTGGAACTACTACGACCCGGAGGGCCAGGCGCCCGCCAATTTGGACGGCTTCGTCTGGACTGCGGGGCACGACGCTCGGGCCGACCAATTTTACGACGTCGATGGCATCCGTGCGATGGGCTACTACGATGGTGACGACCTCAATTACTACTACTTCATGGCATCAAACTTTGCCACCTCGGATCGCTGGTTTAACCCGGCAATGACCCGAACCCATCCGAATCGCGAATATCTTATCGCAGGTACGTCGCAGGGATATGTATATCCGGTAGGAACCGACCAGCATGACAAGAATCTGCTGACAGCCACGACCATCTTCCAAGAGCTGCAAGCTGCGGGCATCAGCTGGAAGATTTATGTGGACCCGACCAA
>Ga0206956_1024_pt1 | contig 52607 bp, 50 predicted proteins | sample Alteio_BWOrgHeat_35_FD_153252 | JGI IMG/M metagenome (GOLD analysis project Ga0206956, IMG submission 153252) | Enriched cells from forest soil in Barre Woods Harvard Forest LTER site, Petersham, Massachusetts, United States -... | ecosystem: Environmental > Terrestrial > Soil > Temperate forest >...
ACCTGCTCGTGGCCGACGGCATCGCGCTTTTGCATTCCATCGGTTACGTCAAGCCGTCTCTGGCCACCCACCCGTGGATCGAGAAATACATGTTCCGCAACGGCTACCTGCCGGCGCTTTCAGAATGCATCCCGAGCATCGAACAGGCCGGGTTATGGGTCACCGATGTCGAAGTGCTGCGCCTGCATTATGCCTACACGCTACGCGAATGGAAAAAGCGTTTCCGCGCCAATGCCGATAAAATCCGCGCCATGATGGACGATACGTTCTATCGCATGTTCGACCTCTATTTGTCGAGCTGCGAAATCGCCATGATTTATGGCGGTAATATGGCCTTCCAAGTGCAGATGAGCAAGCGCATCGATGCGGTGCCGCTGACGCGCGATTACATTTACCAGCAGGATGACGCTGCGCAGGCCATGTCGGCGTAATAACCTGTTCTAAGGCGTTTACACCCCCTCTTCCGCCTGATATAAAGTAGAAAAATGGCTGGGTTTTTATGCGTAAAATAACGGTAGTATCGACAATTGCGTTGCTGGTGCTCACGGCATGCGGCAGCAAGGACGACGACAAAATCAAGCCGCCGGAAAGCGCCGAGCAACTTTATAATGAAGGGCGGGCTAAATTCGACGCCCACAGTTACAAGGAAGCGATCAAGGATTTCGAGGAAGTGGAGCGCCAGCATCCATCTTCGCCGTGGGCAATGACGGCGCAGATCATGTCGGGTTATTCGAGCTATGAAGCCGAGGATTACGATACCGCCATCGCCGCGTTCAACCGCTTCGTCAAACTCTATCCCAATAATGAATCCAGCCCCTACGCCTATTACATGATCGCACTGTGTTATTACGAGCAGATCAATGACGTCGGCCGCGACCAGAAAATTACCGAGCAGGCGATGCAGGCGCTGCGCGAAATCATACGCCGCTTTCCCGACAGCGACTATGCGCGCGACGCCAAGCTGAAGCTCGACCTGACCACCGACCACATGGCCGGCAAAGAAATGGAAATCGGCCGTTATTACGAACGGCATGAGGAATACCTAGCGGCGATCAACCGCTTCCGCAGCGTTGTTGAAAATTACCAGACAACGAGCCATGTGCCTGAAGCGCTGCATCGGCTGGTCGAATGTTACCTCAAGCTCGGCGTCAAGGATGAAGCGACACGTTACGCCGCCGTGCTCGGCGCCAATTTCCCCTCCAGCGTATGGTACAAAGATAGTTACAAATTGATGGTGAAGGATATGCCCAAACCGGTGGCCAGCAATGAAACCAATAAAGGCGCGTCAACGTCGTGGTGGGATCACCTCATACCCTGAGCATTTATGCTTACCCAACTTTCCATTCGTAATATCGTACTGATCGAAGCATGCGAGATTGATTTAAAGCGCGGGCTTTGCGTGCTCTCCGGCGAGACAGGCGCGGGAAAATCCATCCTGCTCGACGCGCTGGGACTGGCACTGGGCGGCCGTGCCGACAGCAGTCTGGTGCGCAAAGGAGAAACACAAGGATCGGTCTGTGCCGAGTTCGATATTTCCGCTAACGACGCCGCCAAAGCCGCGCTCAAAGAACTGGATTTGGAAGATGCCGATACGCTGATTGTGCGCCGCAGTATCGGTATCGATGGCAAAACGCGCGTGCAAGTCAATGACCGTCCGGTGACCGTGACCGGCCTCAAAAAACTCGGTGAAACATTGGTTGAAGTGCACGGCCAGCATGACCAGCGCACGCTGCAGGATACTGGTCTCCACCGCGCCCTGCTCGATGATTACGGCGCATTGTCCGCGCAGCGGAAAAATGTTACCGCCGCTTTTCAAAAATGGCGCGAGCAGACGCAGGCAATGGCGGCACTTAAAGCAAGCATCGAACAGGCAGCGCGCGAGCAGGAATATCTGCAGCACATGCAAAATGAACTAAAAGATCTCGCGCCGCAGCCGGGCGAAGAAGAAACGCTGGCTAATCAGCGCACCAATATGATGCAGAGCGAAAAATTATTCGAGGTGCTGAACGAAACGATTGCTGAATTGAACAATGGCAAAGGCGTCATCACGTCGTTGCGCTCGGCGCAGCGGCTGCTGACGCGTTCACCGCTAACCGTGAATTTTACGGCCATTATCGAGGGACTGGAAAAAGCCGCCATCGAGGCCGAGGAGGCATCGTATGCGCTGGAAAAAACCGGACAAGATGCAACATTCAAGCCGGAAAAACTAGAGCAGATTGAGGAGCGTTTATTTGCACTCAAAGCCGCCGGGCGGAAATATAATCTCCCGGTCGATGAACTGGCGACGCTGTATAAGGAAGTTGGCGAAAAGCTGGAGCTGATCGATTCGCAGGAGCATCGCCTCGTTGCGTTGGAAAAAGAGGTTGTCAAGACGCGGACAGCGTTTGCGGACGTGGCGGCGAAACTATCCGAAGCGCGCAAAAAAGCGGCGGCGAAGTTGCAAAAATCCGTCGAGCAGGAATTAAAGCCGCTCAAAATGGAGGGTACGCGCTTCCGCGTTCGCATTGAGCCTCTGGATGAAGCCGGCTGGTCGGAATGGGGCGCGGATAGCATCTCTTTCGAATGCGCCACCAACGTCACCAAGGGCAGCGACATTCCTTACGCGCCGCTTAGCAAAATCGCTTCCGGCGGCGAATTATCGCGCTTTATGCTGGCGATGAAAGTAGCGCTCTCTGCCGTGCGTTCAACACCTACCATCATCTTCGATGAAATCGATAGCGGTACCGGCGGTGCGGTGGCTGACGCTATCGGCGCAAGACTCGCCCTGCTCGGCAAGAGTATGCAGGTGCTGGTAGTGACGCATCTGCCGCAGGTGGCCGCACGCGGCAGCCAGCATTTATTGGTGAGCAAGCGCGAGAAGGCGAAAAAAATCACGACGCTGGTCGAGGAATTGTCGCCCAGCTTGCGCGAGGAAGAGCTGGCGCGCATGCTCTCCGGCGCGGCCATTACGGTTGAGGCGCGCAAAGCCGCCCAGAAGCTGCTGGAGCAAGCGGCGTGAAGCCAGAAATGAAAAGCCAGAAATCGCAAGCGCACAAGGAATGGCAGAAGCTCGTTGACGAGATTCGCCATCACGATAAACTCTATTATCAAAAAGACGCGCCGGAAATAACGGATGCCGAATATGATGTGTTGCGCCGCCGCCTGGAGGCGCTCGAAGCCGAATTTCCCGAACTGCAAACGCCCGATAGCCCGACACAAAAAGTAGGCGCCGCACCGCTCGAAACCTTCGCCAAAGTCCGTCATAAAGTACCGATGTTGTCGCTGAACAATGCGATGAATGAGGAGGAGGTGCGAGATTGGGATGAGCGCGTTAGAGCCTTTTTTAAACCTGCCTTAGAAAAAATTGAATATGTCTGCGAATTTAAAATCGATGGCCTCTCTTTTTCTGCGCGCTATGAGAATGGAAAATTAAAACAAGCATCTACCCGAGGTGACGGGGAAGTAGGTGAAGATATAACTGAAAATATAAAACGAGTATGGGGTGATCCATTTCATAAAGAAGTTTTTCCTCTGTCATTACCCCCCAGTATTGGAAAACCTCCCAAAGTGCTGGAAGTTCGCGGCGAGGTATATATGTCGCATGATGATTTTAAAGCATTGAATGAATCACGTGAAAAGAACGTAGAACCGCTCTTTGCCAATCCCCGAAATGCAGCAGCAGGGTCTTTGAGGCAGCTTGATCCGGAAATTACGGCATTACGCAAATTAAGATATTACATATATGGATATGGAGAATGGGATCCATTTCCTAACTTCAAGAAACTTACCGAGATTAGAGATTATCTTGGCATAGAAGGATGTGGGTTCACCCTTGCACCACTTTTAATTGTTACTGATGATCTTGATAAGATATCAACAAATTATCATAGAGCACTGGATTTAAGGGAGCGTGACGAAATAGGTTTTGATATTGATGGGATGGTCTACAAAGCAAATTCTCTCGAATACCAGAATCGCCTTGGCTTCGTGGGTCGTGCGCCGCGGTGGGCGATTGCACATAAATTCCCAGCCGAACAGGCGAAAACTGTGCTTGAAGGCATCGACATTCAAGTTGGGCGGACGGGGACGCTGACGCCAGTGGCGCGGCTGAAACCAGTCAATGTCGGCGGCGTCATGGTGAGCAATGCGACACTGCACAACGAAGATGAAATCGAACGCAAGGACGTTCGCGTCGGCGATACGGTGGTCATCCAGCGCGCCGGCGATGTCATCCCGCAGATTGTAAGCGTAGTCGAAGATGATGCCCATAAACGCAGGAAGAAATGGGAACCGCTGGAAACGTGTCCCATCTGCAAAAGCCTCGCCGTGCGCGAGGAAGGCGAAGTGGCGCGGCGATGCACCGGCGGGCTGTTGTGCGACGCACAAATCGTCGAGCGGCTCCGGCATTTCGTGTCGCGCGGCGCGATGGATATTGAAGGCCTCGGCGAAAAACAAATCGAGGCGTTCTGGCGCGACGGGCTGATCAAAACCGCTGTCGATATTTTCCATCTGCCGGAAAAAACGGACATCATTGAAAGCCGCGAAGGCTGGGGCAAAAAATCCGCCGATAATCTTATGGCGGCGATTGAAGCGGCGAAGGACATGCAGCTTGAGAAATTCATCTTCGCGCTCGGCATCCGCCATGTCGGAGAGATTACCGCCAAATTGCTGGCGCGCTATTACGGCTCGTGCAGCGCGTGGATTGCCGCGATGCGGCAGTTGCCTGACGGCGGCGAAGCATTAGACGAACTCGACCGCATCGACGGTATCGGCCCGAAAGTTGCCACCGCCATTGCCGATTTCTTTCGCGAGCCGCATAACGTCGACATCGTCGTGCAGTTTGCAAAACTATTGCGCATCAAGGATGCCGAAGCCGTGGCGGCAAACTCGCCGGTATCCGGCAAAACCGTGGTTTTCACTGGTACGCTGGTGAAACTCACGCGCTCGGAAGCCAAGGCCCGCGCCGAGGCGCTGGGCGCGCACGTTGCTAGCTCCGTCTCAGCCAAAACCGACTACGTCATCGCCGGTGACGATGCCGGTTCGAAGCTCAAGAAAGCAAAAGAATTAAACGTGCGCATTCTCTCGGAAGAGGAATGGCTGGAGTTGATAAAATGACCCGCTCCAAATCCAACCCCTTCGCGCAAAGCAAGCAATACTGGAAGGTGACGTTCATCCTACCAGAAATAGCGGCAGCAACGGCGGAGCAATCGTTCGACGATATCACGCTCGCCGTATCGGGATTTGAAACCGATGAGGAAAAAGGCCTGTGGACGTTTGAACTGTTGTACGGCACGAAGCCCGACATCGAGGAAGTTTATCGCCGCCTGCTCGTGCTCGCGAAGCTGCATAATATAATGCGGCCGAAGCCGGAGATGGAAAAAATCGAACAGGTGGACTGGCTGGCGAAAGTAGCGCAGGATTTCCCGCCGCTCGCCATCGGCCGGTTTTATGTCTACGGCTCGCATGTGACGGACGCGCCGCCGGCCGCCAGCATTCCCATCAAAATCGATGCCGGCGCGGCGTTTGGCTCCGGCGAACACGGCACAACGCGTTGCTGCCTCGAGGCGTTCGACTGGCTAGGGCGCCGGCGCAGTTTTAAGCACATCCTCGATATGGGCTGCGGTTCGGGCATCCTCGCCATCGCCGCCGCCAAACTTTGGAAAACGCAGGTGCTGGCCGCTGACATCGACCCCATCGCCGTGCGCGTGAGTGTGGGCAACGTGCAAATCAACCGCGAACAGATGAACGTGACCTGCGTGGTTTCCGACGGCTATGCCAGCGAGCGCATCAAACGCAGCGGAAAATTTGATTTGATCGTCTCAAACATCCTGGCGCGGCCATTGGTGCAGTTTGCGCCGGATCTGGCGAAAAACCTGGCACCGGGCGGCTTTGCCGTGCTATCCGGATTGCTGACGTCACAGGAACAGCAGGTTTTATCGGCGCACCTCATGCAAGGACTAAAATTAAAGAAACGTTTCGTGTATAATGAATGGTGCACTTTGGTATTGGAGCGATAATGGATAAGCTAAAAGCATTACGGCAGGCGATGGCGGCGCGGAAGCTCGCAGCGTATCTACAGCCAGTGCATGATGAATATTTAAGCGAATATCCTCCGGCGTGTAACCAGCGCGTTCAGTGGCTTTGCGGCTTTTCCGGTTCGGCGGGAACGGCCGCCGGGATGCAAAAGAAAGCGGCGCTGTTCGTCGACGGGCGTTATACGCTGCAGGCGAAAAATGAGGTCGATGGCGCGCTGTTCGAGCAACATAACAGCGGCGATAAAACACCTGAAGCGTGGCTGGCGGAAAATCTCAGCGCCAAAGACCGCGTTGGCTATGATGCAAAGCTCTATACGAAAAACATGCTGGCGCGCATGAAGGCAGCGCTTGAGAAAAAAGGCGTCGAACTGGTTCCCGTTGAAAATCTGGTCGATGCGATCTGGGCTGATCGCCCCCCTGCTCCATCTTCACCCGTATTTATCCACGATATGAAATATGCCGGTGAGGAATCGCTGTCGAAACGCCAGCGCATGGCAAAGCAAATTGCGGCGGCGGGCGCGGACGCCTGCGTCATAGCCGCACCCGATGCGGTGTGCTGGCTGCTTAACATCCGCGGCAATGATGTTCCGTGCACGCCGCTGGTGTTATGCACGGCGGTACTTTATGCCGATGGCCGTGTAGATCTTTATGTCGCGCCGGCGCGCTGCGATGCCGCAGTGCAAAAACATCTGGGCAAGGATGTCGCGCTGTGCGATCCGGCGAAACTTGAAGCAGGCTTAAAAGCGCTTAAGCAAAAACACGTGTTGTGCGATCCGCATTCGGTGCCGGTGTGGTTTACGCAAATATTGAATGATGCAGGGACGAAGATTATCGAGGGTGAAAATCCGTGCTTTTTAGCCAAAGCAATCAAGAATCCAGTGGAATTGCAAGGCATGAAGAATGCGCATATCCGCGACGGCGTGGCGGTGGTGAAATTGCTGTGCTGGGTTGACCGCGAAACGCCGAACCGCCACGTCACCGAACTGGAAATTTCCGAGACGCTGCTCGAGCTGCGCGCTTCGCACGAGATGTTCTCCGAGCCAAGCTTCCCGACCATCGCCGGCAGCGGGCCGAACGGCGCGATTGTGCATTACCGCGTGTCGCCCGAAAGCAACCGCACGCTTAAGCAAGGCGAATTGCTGCTGCTCGATTCCGGCGGGCAATATCCCGACGGCACGACGGACATCACGCGCACCATGCCCATCGGCACGCCGACGCCGGAACAGATCGATTGCTTCACACGCGTACTGAAAGGCCATATCGCCGTCGCGCTTGCACGCTTCCCCGACGGCACCAGCGGCTCGCAACTCGACGCGCTGGCACGGCAATTTTTATGGCAGGCCGGGCTCGATTACGATCATGGCACCGGCCACGGGGTCGGCTGTTTCCTCGGCGTTCATGAAGGGCCACAGCGAATTTCCAAGCGCGGCGGCGATGCAAAATTATCGCCCGGCATGATCGTCTCCAACGAGCCGGGCTATTATAAAACCGGAGAATTCGGCATCCGGATTGAGAATCTGGTCGCGGTGGTTCGACAGGAGAATAAGTTTTTAGCGTTTGAGACCATCACCTGCGTGCCTATCGATACGCGGCTGGTGGATGCTGACATGCTGACGCCGGCAGAAAAAAACTGGCTCAACGCCTATCATGCCTGGGTGCTGAGTAAGCTGTCGGACGAGCTCGATGAGCATGAGCGACTATGGCTGGTAGCACGCTCTGCGCCTATTTAGCCGAAGCCTTCCCCACCATCACCCCAAACGGCACCATCATGTCCTTGCCCGCAATCTGAACCTGCGCGAAGAATTTTACGAAGCCGGTTCTCGCCGGTTCGAAATGGAACTGCAGTTCCGGACCACCGCGATCATGCGCACCGGTGGGTTCGGCACCCATCGGATGCATGTGCGCCACGGTGCGGAAATCGTCATAGAACCCGGCGATATGGGCATACGCGCCCATGACCGGCTCCAGCGTCATCACCGGATTGTTTTTGTGGTCAGTAACCATAATTGTGCCCATCGATTCGCCGCCTTCAACCGGCGGCTTGTCAAACGACAGTGTGAAATGATAGCCGCCGACATTCGCGCTATGCGACTCGGTTTTGTTGATTGCCCCGGCGCGGTGCGCGCCCAGCTCTTCGCTCATATCGAATTCTTCCTTACCGCCGACGGGTGTGATGTCGGCCCAGGCGCGGTAACCGCCGGCAACCTTGGGCGTGAAAGTGAAACTATAGACGCCGGGTGTTTTCGTCGGTTGCGGATGGATGTGCTGGTAATCGGTCATGGTCGAATCGACGAGCAACAGATGGAACTTCTGCGTATGCACGGTCTCAAGCTGATCCGCGGTAACTATCGTGCGCTCCTGGAGACGCTCAAGCTTGGCCAGCACCATAACCGGGTGGCCGACTTTCGGCGTATCCTGCGGCAAGAGCGTCAGGCGGATGGTCGGCTTGGCCGCCACCGGCTTGGGTTTATCGGGCGCCAGAGTGGAACAGGCCGCCGCAATCAGGCATAGAACAACAGGCAGAAATAACTTGGTCTTCATGTTAGCCCCCTTAATGATAAAGGTTTTATAGCCATTCCCGATTGATTTTGGAAGCCCTATGAATGGCACAGAATATAGTAAAAAGTGGGAAAAATGTTGCATAACCTGTTTGCAAATAACGAATAACCGTGTAGAAAAGCATGGAATTAATAAAAGGGAGTCCTGCATGTCATTCTCAAGATTCATGGTCAAAAAACCCGTCGCGATGATTCAAAAAGAATCACAAAGCGGCGAGTTGAAGCGTTCGCTGTCGGCGGCGAATTTAATCAGCCTCGGCATCGGCTGCATCATCGGCACCGGTATTTTCGTCATGACCGGCCAGGCGGCCGCGCAATTCGCCGGCCCCGCCATCATCATCTCCTTCCTCATGACCGGTTTCTGCTGCGCCTTCGTCGCGCTCTGCTACGCCGAACTCGCCTCCATGCTGCCCGTCTCCGGCAGCGCTTATTCTTATGCTTATGCTTCGCTCGGCGAAATCGTCGCCTGGATCATGGGCTGGTTGTTGTTGCTTGAATACGGCATCGCCGGGTCGACGGTCGCCGTCGGCTGGTCGGGCTATGTCGTGAGCTTCCTCAAGGATTTCCACATTCTCATTCCGCCGCAATGGACAGCAGCCACCGGCATGCATCTCATCAACGTACCGGGCGACGGCTGGGTACAGCTGACTGACGAGCTGACCAAAACGCTCACCGACAAGCACATCGTGGCAGCCACATTGCCTGCAGTGACGGCTATATTTAATCTGCCGGCCGCCCTCGGCCTCGCCGTCGTGACGATGCTGCTCGTGCTCGGTGTCAAGGAATCGGCAACGGTCAATAACGTCATCGTCTTCATCAAAGTAACGGTGATCTGCCTCTTCATCGCGTTTGGTTTATTTTATATCAATCCCACCAACTGGCATCCGTTCATACCGGCAAATACCGGCGAATACGGCCATTTCGGCTGGAGCGGCATATTGCGCGGCGCCGGTTATATCTTCTTCGCCTATGTAGGATTTGAAGCCGTATCCACGGCAGCGCAGGAAGCGCGCAACCCGCAGAAAGATATTCCTATCGGCATTATCGGATCGCTCGCCATTTGCACCATTCTCTATATCCTCGTGTCGCTGGTGCTGACCGGCATCGTCAAATACACAACGCTTGATGTACCCGACCCGATCGCAGTTGCCGTCGACGCCATTCACCTGCCGTGGTTGGCCTTCGTCGTCAAGATCGGCGCGATCTGCGGTCTGTCGTCAGTGATGCTGGTGTTGATGTACGGCCAGACGCGCATTTTCTACACCATGGCACATGATGGCTTGTTACCCAAAGTATTCAGTGCCATTCATCCCAAATTCCAGACGCCATGGATCAATACCATCGTCGTCGGTATCATCGCCTCTGTCGTCGCCGGCATGACTCCCATCGAAGCGTTGGGCGACTTGGTCAATCTCGGTACGCTCACCGCCTTTACCATCATCTGTTTTACGGTGATGTATCTGCGCGTCAAGGAGCCGAACCTGCTCCGCCCATTCAACGTGCCTTACCCGAAAATCACGCCGGTGCTGGGCATGCTGTCCTGCGCCGTGTTGATTTCGACCCTGTACGAAACCTTCATTGCGCTGATCCCCTATTTTATCCTCGGGTTCCTCATTTATTTCGGTTACAGCCAAAAGCATAGCAAGCTGCGGAAATAGGGTTTCAAATTAAGCTATTGTAAATGGCTGATAAATGGCCCACGCAATAAATGCGTGGACTGACACACGATTGTAACAATTCCGGTGTATAGTTAATACTGGTGTACCAGTAACTTAAACCGGGAAACGCGGTGAGCATCTATAATTACAATCAGCCCGGCGTTATCGATGAGATAACCTTCAAGAAGACTGCCAACGGCGCAGTCCGCGCTTACCTTCATGCGCGCGACGGGACGGATGCGGCAACGATCCAGACCATCCAGCAAGCACTCCGGGAAGCCGATTTCGAATGCGTTCCCTATACGCTGGGTGACAAACCCACGCTCGAAATACGCAATTTCAAAAAAGAGATGAGGCTGCTGAAGACGCTCGGCGAAGAAGAATGGATTAAAGGCGCGCCGAGCATCAAGCTGGAAAAAGAAGACCAGATCAGCTGGTGGGATCGCTTCAGGAAACGTACGCTGCAAGCCTCCGGACTAACTTATGTTGTTGGTGATTTGGGATTCTTCACCTACGGAAAAAGAGAAAAAGATCCATTGGTCGTGGCAGGGGCGATCTCCTATTTTCTCGGCACGTTGTCGCTACTCTTCTACGGCCGCAACGATCAGTCCGACCTGCAGGTGCGCGACCTCGCCAAGGACATAGAACATTTCGTCAATGACCAAAAAATCACGCTTCCGCAAGACAGCGCCTTGCACGACCTTACCAAAGACAAAAAGCAGAGCCTGCTTGAAGCGCTGAATGATTTCGGCCGGCGTTACCCATCTGAAATATTCAACACCGTTACGGCGCTCGCCGGTGTGTTCGTCGCAACGGCAGCATACAAAAACAAAGTGCGGTTTAAGCCAAAGATCGGCATGGATGCCAAAGCCATCCGGGAGATGCGCCAGGAAGGATGGATGGATTTAGGCTTAGGCGTAACCACTACCATTTCGGGTTTGCTCGCCACGCTGGTGAAGGAAAAAATCCCTGATCCCGACGACCCGCCAGCCAAAGGTTTCGCCTGGATATGGGAAAAAATCCGCGAGCACCCATTAGCCATTTCCGGCGGCGGTTACATGGTTGCCACCATGTGCCATGCCGGAAGCACCTGGAAAGCCTACCGGGAAGCCAAGCGTGTCGGCGATGTCGAACGCCTCAGTTCAGTACCAGGCCGCGCCGTGTTTGTCGCGATGGCGTTCCTCTCCGAATTCCTACTCGCCATCTCCTCCAAAGGCCATGGCCAAGGCGTGGTCAGCGACACCAGTGTCGACGACAGCGCTGTCGCTATTGCCGCCGAACTCATCCTCAAACAACCCAAGAATGTGCAGGATAATCTTATCCAATATATGGGCAAATTTTTGGGACAGCCGGATGTGCTGGCGGCGGGAGATGAAGATACTACCCAAAAATTGCGCCGGCAGGTCGAGGCGATGCGCAACAATCCGTGGGCGCAGACCACGGCTACGAAGAACGAACCGCATGCTATCGCTACTGCAACGCCCAAGCCCGAAACACCGACATGGCAGGCCAAGCTGGCGGCAAAAGAAGCAGCGCAGCCGCAACTTTCAGCTTAATTGGGTTTACCCACCCCTTTGCTCATCTCCAGCATTTTCTCAAGCGGCCGGCGCGCGCGGCGGATGAGGTCGGGCGATAGTTCGATGCAGGGTGCGCGGTTTTTCATACACTGATAAATTTTTTCCAGCGTGTTGAGTTTCATATAGGGGCAGATGTTGCAGGAGACGCAGGCGCCGCCGGAGATTCCCGGCACATCGTAAAATGTGCTGCCTAGAGAACGTTTTTTCATCTCGTGCAAAATTCCCGGCTCGGTCAGCACGATGAATTCGCCGCCCGGATGTTGCGCGGCGTAACCAATCAGCGATGAGGTCGAGCCGATATGCGCCGCGTATGCCAGCAGGTTTTCCGGGCATTCGGGATGGGCGATGATGCTGGCCTGCGGATGACGCGTTTTCAGTTTCACCAGTTCCTGCTCAGAGAATCGCTCATGCACGATGCAGGTGCCGTTCCACAGCAACATATCGCGGCCGGTTTTCTTGATGAGGTACGCACCCAGATATTTATCCGGCGCGAAGATGATTTTTTTGTCCGCCGGAATCTGGCGGATGATTGCTTCGGCGTTGGTCGAAGTCACAATGATGTCGGAGAGCGCTTTGACTTCCGCCGAGCAGTTGATGTAGGTGATGACGACATGGTCGGGATGCTGTTCCTTGAATTTGCGGAACGCTTCGGGCGGGCATGAATCTTCAAGCGAACAACCGGCTTTGAGGTCAGGAAGCAGTACCAGCTTGTCCGGATTTAAAATCTTCGCGCCCTCGGCCATAAATTTAACACCGCAGAATACGATGACGTCGGCATCGGTCGCAGCAGCGCGGCGGGCGAGATCGAGCGAATCACCGACATGATCGGCCAGATCCTGAATGTCATCATCCTGATAATAATGCGCCAGGATGACGGCGTTCATTTCCTTGCGCAGGCGCTTTATTTCCGCTTCGTAGTCGATACGGCTTGCCCGCACCGGAACGTGAATATTTTGCTCTTTTGTTTCAAACGGTAACATAAAATCATGGCTATTTTATGAGGCGCCGATTATAACATGACATAAATAAAATGGTTAATTAAATAACGAGTGCAAACCCATGCATCGCAACTATTTGATTTTATTTGCATTATCTGTTTCCGCCTGCACCATCCAGCAGGAAAATGGTAACGATCTGCGCCTACAGGCCCCGCCGTTGCTGGCAGGCAAGCATTGGCAAACGACGCAGCAATTCGTGACGCAAAATGGCGAGCGCGTTTGCACCACGTCTGCCGGCGAAATGGACGTTACCCAACGTGCGCAAGGAAAAACCGTCACGCTGCAGGTTGCCACCTCCTCTTCGCTCAATCCCGGCGACCGTTATCGCATCATCTATGATAATGATGTGCATGAAACACTGAACGGTGAAAGCACCTTCAATCCTAGAGATTCACAAGCCATTGTCGCTGACCTGATGAAAGGCAGATTCGTTTATACTGAAATACAGGAACGCGTAACCGAACTATGGGGCGGAAGGGAATTCGAGCGCCTCGGCAATAAAATAAATTTAAGCGACTTCAAAGAACAATTCAAAGCCTGTAAGAAGTTCGTTACTTCCCGAGCGCACGAATAATCGCGTCACCCATTTCCTGTGTCGATATTTTCTTCATCCCCGGCTGCATAATATCGGCGGTGCGGAGGCCCTGGTCGAGCACATGCATCACCGCCCGTTCAAGGTGATGCGCTTCCTGAATGAGATCGAAGCCGTATTTCAACATCATGGCGAAGGACAGAATGGCGGCAATGGGATTGGCGATACTTTTACCGGCGATATCGGGTGCGCTGCCATGCACCGGCTCATAGACGCCGGGCGTATTCGGCGCGCCGAGCGACGCCGATGGCAACATGCCGAGCGAGCCGGTCAGCATTGAAGCAATGTCAGAAAGAATATCACCGAACATGTTCGTGGTCACCACGACGTCGAACTGCTTGGGGTTGCGTACCAGCTGCATGGCGGCATTATCGACATACATATGGCTTAAATCGACATCGCGGTAGCCTTCCTTATGAACCCCTGTAACTTCCTCGCGCCACATTTCGGTGCATTCAAGCACATTGGCTTTATCGACCGAGCAGACGCGGCGCTGGCGTTTTTGCGCCAGTTCAAAGGCGATGCGGGCGATGCGCGTGACTTCCGGACTGGTATAAACTTCGGTGTTGATGCCGCGGCGCGTGCCGTCCGGCAAGGTTTCGACGCCGCGCGGTTGTCCGAAATAAATGCCGCCGGTCAACTCGCGCACGATCATGATGTCCAGCCCGGCGACGACTTCACGCTTCAAAGTCGAGGCGTCGGCCAGGGCATCATAACACAAGGCCGGACGGAGATTGGCAAAAAGCCCAAGCTCCTTGCGCAAACCGAGCAGACCGCGCTCCGGGCGCTTGGCATATTCGAGTCCTTCCCATTTCGGGCCGCCGACCGCGCCGAGCAAAATGGCATCGGCTTTTTTGGCCTGCGCCAGCGTATCATCGGGAAAGGGTGTTCCCATCGCATCATAGGCTGCGCCGCCAATCAGCGCTACGCTGGTGGTAAATTTGAGAGGGCCATTCTTGCCGAACCAATCGATCACTTTTTTGGTTTCTGCAACGACTTCCGGCCCGATGCCGTCACCGGGAAGCAATAAAATATGTTTAGTTACCATAGAGCCATGGCGTTTGCGGTTTTTGTATAGCCTCAAACGCAGCGATGGCATCCAGTTTTTGCAACGTAAGCCCGATATCGTCAAGACCGAGCGTCAGACAATGCTTGCGAAACGGCTCTATGTCAAAGGAATATGGCAGCGTATTCTGTCCCTCCGTTTGTACGGTTTGCTTGTCGAGATCGATGAGGATTTTTTTGCCGGCGTCGGCGCTGGCCATAAGCTGCGCGACATTATCTTTCGGTAAAACAACCGGCAGGATGCCGTTCTTAAAGCAGTTGTTATAAAAAATATCGGCGAAGGACGGCGCGATGATGCAACGTATGCCGAAATCGAGCAGCGCCCACGGCGCATGTTCGCGGCTGGAGCCACAGCCGAAATTAGCACCGGAAACGAGGATTTGCGCATGGTCATACGGCGCGCGGTGCAGAATGAAATTGTCGATGCGCTTGCCGTTCACATCGAAACGCATTTCATAAAACAAACCTTCCTTAAGGCCGGTGCGCTTGATGGTTTTCAGAAACTGCTTGGGGATGATCATGTCGGTGTCGACATTATCGATGGGCAGCGGCGCTGCAATGGCGGTCAAGGTAGTGAAAGGGAGCATGTTAATTACCGAGTTAAAGACGACCACGAACTACACGTGTATCGGTTACGACATCATGAAAAGTGGCTTTTTCTTTAGAGAAAAAACCTGCATAGATATAACCAATAATACCAACGTAAAACTTGAGCAGCAGAGCGTTTATAATAAATCTAAAAAATGCCGCAAGATACCCTATTTTCTTGCCGGTTTCTCCATCCACGACATAGATATGTAATCGACGCATACCCCAAGTTGCTTGATGTTTTCCAGCTTCAGCAAACATAATATAAATCAAGTAAGGCCAAAAAATAATAAGAGTAGCGATACCTTTTGCTGTGTTACTGTAGGAACTCAAGATATACATACCTTGCGTATCCATTATAAACATCGTACCACTCAATAAAAGTATGGGAATTAGGTTTAAAAAGTGTGCAAGAAAACGAGTGGTTAAATTTGCATAATCAGTATTTCTTTCTTCCATATTACTTCATCTCCCTTACATCACTCAGCTTCCCCGTCACTGCCGCGGCGACGGCCATAGCGGGAGACATCAGATGCGTGCGCCCACCCCTGCCCTGCCGGCCTTCGAAATTACGGTTTGATGTCGAGGCGCAGCGCTCGCCCGGCTCTAAACGGTCAGCATTCATGGCCAGGCACATTGAGCAACCCGGCTCGCGCCATTCAAATCCGGCGGCGAGGAAAATTTTATCGAGGCCCTCTTTTTCCGCCTGCTCTTTCACTAATCCCGAACCCGGCACCACCATCGCCAGCTTGATGCTCTTGGCTACATGTTTTCCTTGCGCCAGCTTCGCCGCTTCGCGCAAATCTTCGATGCGGCCGTTGGTGCAGGAGCCGATGAAAATTTTATCGACCGGCACGTCGGTAAGCTTTGTTCCGGCTTTGAGGCCCATATATTCAAGCGCGCGCTCCATAGATTTTTTATGCGCTTCGTCTTTTTCCTGTTTCGGATCCGGAACGATTCCCGTAATCGGCAACACCTGCTCCGGCGATGTGCCCCATGTTACCTGCGGCGCAATGTCGGCGGCGTTCAGCACCACTTCCATATCGTATTTCGCACCCGCATCGGACGGTAATGTTTTCCAGTAAGCAACAGCTTTGTCCCAGTCAGATTCCCCCCTTTTATTCCCCCCGCTTGCAGGGGGATTTAGGGGGGAAGGAGCTTGTGGCCGCCCTTTTAAATAAGCGAACGTTTTTTCATCCGGCGCAATGAGGCCTGCACGTGCGCCGGCTTCAATCGACATGTTGCACACCGTCATGCGGCCTTCCATACTTAAGCCGCGAATGACCTCGCCGGCATATTCGATGACATAACCCGTTCCGCCCGCGGTGCCGATTTTGCCGATGACGGCGAGCGTAATATCCTTCGCTGTCACGCCGAGCGGCAATTTGCCGTCAATGCGCACGAGCATATTTTTAGCATGGCGCTGGATGAGCGTTTGCGTGGCCAGCACATGTTCGACTTCGGAGGTACCGATGCCGAACGCAAGCGCACCGAACGCACCGTGCGTGCTGGTGTGCGAATCGCCGCAGACGATGGTCATGCCCGGTTGCGTAAAACCCTGTTCGGGGCCGACGATGTGCACGATGCCCTGGCGATGGTCGCTCATCGGGTAATAGGTGATGTTGAATTCTTTGCAGTTGTCGGCGAGCGTCTGCACCTGGATGCGCGAGGTTTCATCCTTGATGATGCCCTGCTTGCGCTCCGGCGTCGTGGGAACATTGTGATCGGGGACGGCCAGCGTCGCATCGGGGCGGCGCACTTTGCGGCCGCTGACACGCAGGCCTTCAAACGCCTGTGGCGAGGTTACTTCATGAATCAGATGACGATCGACATACATCAGGCACGTGCCGTCATCCTGCTGATGGACGAGGTGCGATTCCCAGATTTTATCGTAGAGCGTTTTTGGCATTTTCGAAGTTGACGCAAAAAATTAAATGGTGTTAATTAATATAAGGAAACTATCAATTTAAATGAATGAGAGAGCAAACTCAATGGGAATAATGGATATTTCAAAGGCGCCGGAGGGTCCATCGGAGAAAAAAGACCTCATTGCATACCACTTCCAGCAAGGATTAGGCGAAACCAATGTTGACGCCAATGATGTGAGGATAGTGCTTACATTCGATCTTTCCAATAAGGCGGAATTGGAAGCATTCAACCGCTTAGGCGAATTAACGGCTCGATACAAAGTCACTACGCTCAAGGACGTCGAGAAGCCTCGCGAAACTTATTTTGAGCCTGCCAAGGTCGAGGTTTTTATTCCTTACATCGATAATGATCCCAATCGCATTCTCATGGTGGCAAACCATATGGACACTCAACTGGTTGCGCAACCGGATGGCGAGATCCATCGCCCTGTCAGACCGAATGATCCAGAATATGTGCTCGAAGAGATAACAAATAAGCGATGGACTGAGGTCAGGGGATCGCGCTATGAGGGACATATCATGGCGGCGGAACAGCCGGTAGTGGACGACGAGACGCGATTCAAACAGGAAGAAGCCATTGCCTATGCTCTTGATACGGGTATAGACGACCGCACAAAAGCCCAGCACGGTACCTTTACTTCGAGACTTCCTCAATGGGTAGAGCACCAACAAAAAATCGATCCAACTGTACCTGAGGAAAAACGGCGGACAGCAGTCCCCTCTGGCTGGGTGAAAGCTTCCAATCTCGCCCGTGTTCGATCACAAAAATCGGAGCTTAAAGAGCCGTTGTCAAAAGTATTTTTCCGTCGGACAAAAAGCCTTGAAAAATAATAGCTGCTATTCTTGCGCTGCAGCTTCCGTAGTCGCTACTTCCGCTTCCTTCTTACGGCTGATGCGGGCCGCTTTGCCGGTCAGGCCGCGCAGGTAATACAGCTTGGCGCGGCGGACATTGCCCTTGCGCACCATCTCAACGCTGTCGACGCGCGGGGAATAGAGTGGGAATACGCGCTCGACGCCTTCGCCGTGGCTGATTTTGCGGACGGTGAACGATGAACGCACGCCGGCTTTTTTCATGGCGATGACAACGCCTTCAAACGCCTGTACGCGTTCGCTGTCGCCTTCGACGATACGGACGTTGACGCAAATGGTGTCGCCCTGCGCGAAGCTGTCGATGCGCTTGCCTTCGGCAAGCTTCTTCATGTTTGCGGCTTCGATTTTCTGTAACGTATTCATAACCTATCCTTTTAATTTTTAAATTTGCGCTCAGCGGCTTCGCCGCCTGGCGCCGCGCAGGCTGCGCGCCTCAATGGCGCTAGTCGTCGCTTCGCTCCTTCATCAAATCCGGCCTTCGCGCCGCCGTAATGTTTTTGGCCTGTTCAAGCCGCCACGCGCTTATTTCCTCATGATTCCCGGAAAGTAAAACATCAGGCACTGCCTTGTCTTTCCAAACGGAGGGGCGAGTATAATGAGGATACTCCAATAGTCTAGCGCTTTTTGCGTTGAATGAGAAACTTTCTTGCACTACCGCCTCCTTCTTGCCGATAACGCCGGGAAGCAGGCGGACGCAGGCATCCAGCATGGCCAGAGCCGCGATTTCCCCGCCGGAAAGCACGAAATCACCGAGGCTTACCTCAAGCATGTTATGATGCTCGATCACCCGCTGGTCGACCCCTTCGAACCGGCCGCAGAGCATAATAAGGTCCAAATCCTTGAGCTTTTCGGCCAGCGGCTGGGTGAATGGGACACCGCGCGGCGAAGTATAAATAATGGTGGCACCCGGCAATTTGGCCTTGGCTGCTTCTATTGCCACATCCACGACATCGGGTTTCATAACCATGCCCACCCCGCCGCCATAAGGGCTGTCGTCGACGGTTTTGTGCTTGTCCTGGGCGAAGCTACGAATGTCGATTGCCTCAAGCGACCAGATGCCCTTAGCAAGCGCCTTTCCGGCGAGTGACAAACCCAGCGGCCCGGGGAACATTTCCGGGAATAAGGTTAGGGCGATGGCACGCATTATTTTTCTTCCTCTATATAATCCGGCGGGAAGACTATCACATAGCCTTTGTCTATATGAATGTCGCCGATGAAGGCGTCGGATAAAGGCAGCATTTCCATTTTGCCGTTCACTAATTTTATCTCGATGATATCTCCTGCGCCAAAATTATAAAGCTGTGTGATCTTTCCGTAAACACGGCCATCTTTCAATCGCGCTTCGAGCCCGACCAATCTGTTTTTCTCCGGCAATTCTGAGGCCAGCGCAAAAAGTTCTGTCCCTTTCAGCAGCTCGGCTGCATTGCGATCCCCGATGCCTTTGACGCCAGCGATAAATGTCTGCTTTTTACCCCTCCCGCTTGCGGGAGGGGCAAGGGGAGGGAAGCTTCCCCCCTTGTGTTCCCCCCGCTTGCGGGGGGAATAAATTATGAACTGGCGCTTGCCTGATGCGTCAGTCAGTGGGTAGGAAAAAATGGCTTCGGGAGGTTCAGCAAAACTGCGGATTTTTACTTCGCCACGAATACCGTGCGCTGCTCCGATAATACCGATGCGGATAAACGATTTGCCGGTCAATTAGGCAGTAGCCTGGGCAGCCTCAGCCGGAGCAGCAGGAGCGGCGGCGGCAGGAGCGGCAGCGCCCTCAGCAGCAGCGGCTTTCTTGTCTTTCTTGCGGCCGCTGGCGGGCTTTTGCGCCGGCTTGGTAGCAACCAGACCAGCTTTATTGAAGAACAAATGCACGCGATCAGAAAGCTGTGCGCCAACCGAGAGCCAGTATTTGGCGCGGTCTTCGTTGATGATGACGCGCTTGGGATCTTCGGCAGCCAATAATGGGCTGTAAGTACCTATTTTTTCGATGAATTTACTATCGCGTGGGTTGCGTGAATTGGTTACGACAATGCGATAATAAGGGCGCTTTTTGGTTCCGGCGCGTGACATTCTAATAGCGGTTGGCATAGATTCCTTGTATGTTAAAATGACGTGAAGGCGGGCTGTATAACAGCAATTTTCGTGCAGGTAAAGGGGGAAAATGCTATAATATAATGAGGTGGGGGATAAAGATGCGCGCCATGGCGCTTAGTAAACTGCAGAAATTCCCGAAATTAAGCCTTGGGCGGCTGAAATTATCTATTGATTTCAAACCTATATACCGAGGCATCATCCACGGCATAACCCGTTTCACCTATCGCCCGCATTATATAGGTTTTGAAAACATCCCGGCCACCGGCCCGGCCATTCTCATTTGTAACCATGTATCATATGTAGATGGGCCGATCATCGACGTCGGCGTTGATACCAGCTGCAAGCGCCATGCGCGCTACCTCATCGATCAGGATATTTATAATCTGCCGGTTGTGCATCACATCATGACGCTTGATCGCGCCATTCCCATTGCCGTCAACCGCAAGAGCGTCGAAGCCGCGTTCGATGAAATTTCAGCGGGATTACAAGCAGGCGATCTGATTTGTATTTTCCCCGAAGGGTTTCTCACCTTCACCGGCGGGCTGGGGCGGTTCCGTCCCGGCATCGAATGGATCACCCGCCGCGACGCCGTACCCGTCATCCCGATGGCGATCTCGGGCCTGTGGGGCAGCGTGTTCAGCCGCAAATACAGTAAGGCGCCTTTACGCTGGCTGCCGCGCCAGTGGCAGCGGCGCAAGATCACTGTCATCTGCGGCCCGGCCATCCCCGCCGACAAGGTCAACGTCAATTACCTGCAGGAAGTGGTGATGAAGCTCAAATATTCGATTAACGGTTAGCGGGGTGATTGCCCCGGTGCCGGCTTCGACTGAGCGGCGGCAACAGGAGGTATTCCTTTTGGTATCGTCACTTCCGGCTGAACCTGAGCAGCAGGAGTTGTAACGGCAGGTTCGTTAGCCTTCGGCGCAGCATCTTTGACGGGAGGAACATTCGGAGCGGCAGACTCATGATTCATCCAGGCCGGCACGATCAAACCTACAATCGCCGCTAATCCCCCAAGCATGATACCGGCTACGCCGCCGCCGCCCAGCCATCCGCCACCCAGGCCGAGCACAGCCGCCCCTATCAGCGAACCAATGCCGAATGATTTGGGGTCATTCATTAAACCCTGAAAGCTTTCCGACATGCTTTCCAGCGTGCTTTGTCCGGCTTTTCTCTCTTTCTCCGCAATCCACTTTTCTTTCTCCGCAATCCACTTTGAAGACCAAGCCTTGAAACCTTCGTCGGTTCCACCTGTCTTATTATATTCATCAGTTTTCTTATATTCTCTGGCCATTGCCCTAAAGTCTTCCGGATGACCTCCCTGCTCTTTAAAAATCGGGTACCACCGGTCAGCTTCCTCTTTAGTTACTATTCCTTGAGCCCCGGCTTCTTTTTTGGCTTTGTCGTCTGCTGCGGTTTTAGAAGCTTCATATTCTTTATATATATAACGGCCTCCAGCACCAACTGCAGTTATTCCTCCTCCTACAACCCAGGCTTTACCGTTCCAAAATAGACCTTTTGGAATATCACGAGTACCTTTCAAAGCATTGCCAGCAGCATCTTGTATAAGTTCACCGGCACCATCCCTTACAAAATATTCCTCCGGCCCACCATGTCTAAACATGAAATTTCCGAACTTTTTTGTACCAGTCCACAAGCCTTTGCCCGCCACTTTCGGTGCGGTTATAAACATTACTTTTGCCGTCTCTTTTGTCACCTGTCTTAGCGCCATTTCGGTCCAATCCAGCGCTTTAATTACCCATTCCATACCGCATTTCCTTTCTGATCATTACCTTTGAGGCACTGCACTTGCCTGATACGCCTGCGACGACAAGCCATGATTAATTGGCAGTTGCGCTGCCTGATTTTCCGACGGGTGGGCCGGACGGGTGCTTACGGGAGCAGTCGTCTGCGGCAAAGCACTGCTAAAGAAATTTACAGTGTTAGTAAACATGGAGACAATAATCACCCATAATTTACTGAAAAATCCTTGCTCATTACCGGTCCGGCCTGCATTGGGGTCAACGCTCGCAATCATCCCCGCTAACGGTTGATTGTCAAATGTGATGCCCATGTCCTCACGCAGCGTGCGCAGAAAACGATCCGCTAATTCCGGATTGCCGATTGCCGCCCTGATGCTTTCAGCGTCATCTTTCTTCAGCACGCCGTCCTTATTACGATCGAGCGCAGCAAGGAACTGGGCGTCGGTAAAATTCCCGTTCGGGTCGAGGTCCAGAACTTTGTATATGGCAATTTCTTCTTCCTGCGCCTTTTGTGCACGCGCATTGGCAGCATTTATATGCGCTTCCTGCGCTTGCCGGGCGGCGGTAGAGTCTTGTTCAGGTGAACGTCCATGTGTCGCATGATTAAAAACTGCATTTCCTACGTAACGCGCTCCCATATCCGTTGCTACCATCGGCGCTTGTAAATGCATGCCTACGCGTGCAGCCGTCCAACCGAGTCCGGTACGACCGGCCAGTAAAGAACTTTCTTTAGCAGCCGCACTGGAAAGCAAACGAAATGACGTGGCACCTTCTGTCGCAGGCCCCATTAAAGCCCATGCGGGAAGGGTTGCGATGTCTATTGCAGCGGCCTGATAGTCAGCAGTTTTCTGTTGCACTTCAACATTCGCTGCATGGGATTCCGCCCGGGCTTGATCTATTTGTTCTTGAGTCGCATGTTCAGATACTCCTCTGGCCATGATCTTTGCCGCCTTCTGGTAAACCTCAGGCGTATATTCGTCCTCTTTCTTAACCTCAAATTTTGAGTCGTAAAGGAGAGCGGCACCGATAGGAGATGCAGCAACACCCAAAGGAGTTTTATTGACAAGATACTTTGCAGCATCCATCGACCGTCCTTCCGCGATGGGATTGACGATGGGAGCAATCGCCATGGCTGTGACCTCCACGCCATCGTTATACTTATCTGCGATCCCGTTACCTAAACGACGAATCCAATCTGTACCGTAAATCCAGGCCATAAGCCCACTCCTTAAATTTTACTGTTAAACCCATTATACCTCAGAATTCCAAAAGAAATATGAATATTTGCAGAAGGTAATATGACAGTTTTGTGACAATGCTAACGGGCTGAAATCCATCAAAAAGGGCCGGTTGCTACTACCCAAACCGTCATTGCGAGGAGCGTAGCGACGCGGCAATCCAGTTTGAGCGCCATGGGCGTGGTATAGTTATTTCTGCGCCGCCAACGCGGCGTCTGGATTGCTTCGCTTCGCTCGCAATGACGGAGTAACTATAATTTCCGGAACGTGTATATGCCGCAGCCGTATTCGACATCCGGGGCGGCATTTTTGACATCGGCGTTGCGGTGCAGGTCGCCGTTATCGTCGACATAATCGAAGCGCACCAGATCGAGCTGGTGCTGTGGATTCGGCCAGGAGAAAATATCCCGCGGGTGAAACACCCGGTGGGCATTGAAATAAACTTCGTTGGTTTTGCCGATGGGGAAACTGATGTAAAGGACGCCGCCGGGTTTCAGCATTCTGACGATGTTGTTGAAGCCTTTGGTGTGGCCATTTGGATCGATGGGATCGCCATATCTGCCCAGGCCGAAATGCTCGATGGCGTGCAAGCACGATATGGAATCGGAAATATGTTCGTGCGCGTTACCGGCATCCATGAGATTGGCCTGAAGGAATGAAATATTGGGATGAGTAGTGTTTCTGAGCTTGCGCACATCCATCACCTCGATTTTTCTGAAGGACGCGACATGCGCCACAAACCCGTCGATCCGTGAGCCGATGTCGATATGCCGCGTTGGGTTGGCGTCATGTATCAAGGACGCGACCAGCAAATCCTGGTGAAAATAATGCCCGCTTGCCGAGCCGGCCTGATCGTCGAAATCAGAAACTATCGGATAGGCGTAAGCGATCGTCCCGCCCATTTTTTTGAACGCCCGGTACCCGGCAATATATTTAGGCGCGTGTTTGATGGCGCTCAACCGGCGCGGATCAAAACCCAGGGCAAGAACGATAGCGCCGAGCGGCTTGAGCAGTGTTTTTAGGGTCTTTGGCATAGGGGTAGCTTTAGGTCAGTCGTCCAGCGGGGTCAACACCCTAGAGGTGTTGCACTGGAAGAAACTCTCGGCAAACAGCAGGATCGGCAGCAGCGTGCCGGTGGTGAGGAACAGCACATCCACGACCTTATGCGCCGGAAGCCAAAAGCCGGAGATGCCCGCTATCACTATGCCGAAAACCGCAACGCCTGCCGTGGCGAAGGAAACCCGGCGCGCTTCCGAGATGGCGTAAAGCAGCAGGGAATAGGATTTCAGCGCAATGACGGCAACGATGAAAAGTGTAATCGCGGCGATGTCGAAGCTATCACCCTCTACCGCGATGGTGAACATGTGTTTTATGTAATAGGAACCGCCGACAGCCATCAGGAACCCAACCAACGCACCGTAGCCGATGCCGCCAATCATGAACAGCTTATGCAGGCGCAGCCGACGCTCAGTCGATAAATTCTGCCAATGGATGGCAATGTAGCTCGTAAGCGGCAGCAATATCATCATCACCGGCGCCGAGAATGATTGAAATAAACGAGCGAACGTGCCGAACCATGCGGCATATTCCGTATCGCCCGCATGCCCGAGCCAGAACACGCTTAAGTTGAGCAGCGCAGTCAATGCGCCGTCGGCAGCGATGACGCCCAGCGCCGGTACCATCATCCGGCGTAGGTTCTTCGCCTTTCCCCGCATCAGGTAAGGACGCTGCATGAGGAGCAGGATAAGCGTGGCGACGCTGGCCAGAATATAAGGCGACTGGAGGGTAAGGCCTGAAAATAAAATGCCGTCCTTGGGTACGCCGATGATGAAAACCGCCCCGTATATCCCAAGCTGGAATACGAACTGAAAAATGGCAGTGATGTAATGCTCGTTGTAACTGGCGCGCATGTTATCCCCCATGTTGAAGAACGCGGTCACAATGAGCAGCAGGCTTACCAGCCCAAAGATGGGATTGCCGGTCAGCATATAGGCGACAACGGACATGATGAGCGAAATAACGCCCGATGAGAGAAATGTTGAGACAAAGGCATCGGCTTCTCCTGCGCGATCACTGGCGCCATGAGCGGTTGCCAACAGCCGGCGACCAACTGTGCCGATTCCGCTGAAAGGCAGTGTGCAGGCCGAACCAAGCGCCAGCGCTGAGAGAAATTCACCGTAAGTCGAGGAGCCGAGCGAACGGCTGATAAGCGGCAGAATAACAAAGACCGACAATATTCCCGGCAGCTTGGCAAGGAAATTAAAGCCGAGCGATGCCGCGAGCTTGATGCGCCCTTGCGTGATCCTTGGGAAGTTTATCGCCATAGAACAGGCTCGCGTGTTTCCAGCGGGATGAAAAGAATGGGCGTATCCGGACTCGATGGCTGCTCGCCGCGACTTTCGCTGTCGAGCCAGATCGAAGGCATATTGCCGAGGAGCACCGCCCATCGCGAATAAGTAGAGTTATTCGAACCTACGAATATCGATGCGGAAGCCATGGCCAGTAAATCAAGAATGTCGGAGCCGGTGCGGTACACCGATGCTCCGAGCGAAAGAATAGCTTCAAGCTCCGCATCCCTGCCGTCGGAAAAAATGCGAACCGGCATATCGGGATAACGCAGCCGCAAGGCGCGCACGACGTTGACGTACCAGCTGAGAGGAATTCTGCTGTTAGCTACCCCGCTGCGAATTTCCTCTACATTCCGAACAGTTCGGAAATCGCCGAGCCGGACATGTACCGCAATGAATGGTGCTTTGCCCCAAACATGGCCTGCTGGAACTGTATCATTAATGATTCCAAGAAGCCGCCTGCGAATCGTATCGCGGTGTTCATGAAGCCCTTGAAAAGTAAACTTCGGGCAATGGACGATGTTGAGAAGGCCGCCGGCAACCCGCGATTCCTTGTCGTATGCCACCTCGACGACATGGCGGCTTGGAAACCCGCGCAGGAGCGCCATCAGTTTTTTTACGCCCGCTATCTCGCCGGGATAGGGTTTGAACATGCGCCAATAGAAACGCTTGCTTTTTTCCCCACGGAGGATGGGGCCGAGCTTAAGTGCAAACCAGGGCGGCGTTATAACTACCCCGTGATGCTTCTGGGCCAGCACCACTGCATGAAAATAGCTGAAAAACCCATTGCCGAGCCCTGCGCCCGATAACCGCACAAACCAGAGGTCACGGACGCTGCCCAGCGACGGGTAAAATAACGTTATGGGTTTTATGATGCTCATTCCTGTCTACGATAGGCTGAGCCTTACTAAATATCTTTGCACAGACACGAAGTCGACACTATTCTTTTGCCCTTATTCCCGGCCAGCGCAGCCCATTATATAAAAAATAAGGCCGACAACGGCCTAAATGTTGATTTTTGACTTGGTATTTATAGGTGAGTGAATTATAGACCCATACACCGCGATAAACCGTGGAGGAGTGGCCGAGTGGTCAATGGCAGCAGACTGTAAATCTGCCCGCGCAAGCGTTCGATGGTTCAAATCCATCCTCCTCCACCAAATCTTTTGCCACCCAGAGATATATTTTGGCTGGTGCCCACTGAGTGGTCCAGTTCCGGCAATGTTGACCGGAGAGAATCCCACAAACATGCATATGACGTGATTTTGCCCGATTCTCTCTGCGGGCGATTTTGGCGGTCAACTTAGGATCTTAGAGGCGGTTTAACAGGCGCTGCTGATGGCCCATTCCAACGGAAGATTGAGGTGCTTTGTCAACTTATCCAAGCTGAGCTCAGCGGGCTGATGTCCTGCGATGATAGATTCGGTAATTTCAGGTGCAAGAAAGGCCAAGTTAATCACCCGCGGAAGCCTGCCACCGTTTTTTTCAATCCTTCTTCCAAAGTTATCCGCGGCGCCCAGCCAAGCAATCGCTGCGTTTTCGATATATCTGCCTGCATCGAACCGCAGGCACGCCGGACCATATCTTCCTTGCCGATGAGTGTCATGGCCGCCCTGAGCAATCCGACCGGCACAGAAACCAACCGGGCAGATTTGCCCATTGCTTTGCCTAAACGCCGCAACAGCTGCGTCGTGGAAATATCTTCGCCATCGGATACGAGGAAGGTCTGGTTCACCGCGGCCGGATGCGTAATACAGGTGACGATCATATCCACCAGATTATCCAGCGCCACCATGCTGCGGCGGTTATCAACCGCCCCCAGCGGCAAGATCATGCCGCGCTGTATCAATCGCATCAGCCAAAGAAAATTACCTTTTACGCCCGGACCGTATACCAACGGCGGCCGAATGATAACCATCCCCATGCCGATATCATGAGCCAACGCCCGGAGTCCCTGCTCCGCCTCATACTTCGATAGCGCATAAGGTGAGCGTGGCGCGCATATATCATCCGGAGTATAAGGCGTTTGGAATGTCTCCGCGCCGTTTACGCCGATGGTACTGAGAAATATAAAGCGGCGGACGGACGCTGCTGCCGCCTGCTGCGCTAAATGCATTGTGGCTTGCACATTTACCTGATTAATTTCTGCCAACAGCGCTGGGGTGGCAGCCGTCGTAATATGTACCCGTGCAGCAGCGTGCACTACGACATCCACACCTGCCAGCGCCTGTTCCCAGAGAGTATCTCGCGTCATACCCGCTATCTGGATGCACTCGGCCATGCCTGCCAGCTCCGACGATGGGCGGCGGACAATAGCAATGACATCGAATAATTTGGCCGCCGCGAGTCGGCGCACTAAAGCGCTTCCAACAAAACCGCTGGCTCCCGTCACCAACACTTTCAAATTCTTGCTCATAGGTTCACCCCGTCGCAGATAAGACCGAATATCAGAATACCCCATAAATGATAGAACCAATTGTATGCGACGAAAAGATATTTAGGTCCTTGCTTAATCAACAATTAATATGATAATGGTACCGGAATGTTTCTGCGACAATGCAACAAATCTTGATATAAACTTATGCAACCTCATATCGCCGCCACCACAAAGAGAGGCGGCACCGCATGGAAACTCAAGGATTGTATATGGCAACGCCTGAAAATAATCCATGACACCGTCAAGAACGATAAGCAATTCAAGCAAATTTTATTTGGTTTGGTGATAGCATTCTTTGTGTGGAACTGTTTCACCACGTTCGTCAATCACATGTCAGCGGAAGCGTTGAGAAGTGCGGGCCGGTTGGTCGCAGAAACCGTCCTTGTCCTTTTGGTGTTACGCTATAAAAACTCGCAGGTACTTGAACGTATTTTTTATGCCCTGGCGATCTTTGCCTCTATCAACAGTGTAATTGTAATCTTGCAGCTTCTAGAATCGGCAGGATGCCTCAATACACCATTTCGCCTGATAACCACTAATTTCTGGGGGGTAATTGATGAAGTGGCGCGGAAGCCGGGAATGCTCAACGGTTTTCAGAATTCTTCATTGCTATCATTTCTGGCCATCGCTTTTTTAATTAAAAGAAAAGACGCCTGGTCTGTGCTGATGATGTCGCTTAATGTGTTTCCCATCCTGTTCGGGGCCAGAACTTTTCTGGTTTTTTTGCCCTTTCTGCTCCTGCTTAACTTTAGACTGTCGATGGGAGCGATAGCAGCCTTCTCGCTTTTTGTACTATCAGGAAGTTCCTGTGATCTTAATTGGATAATAAAGGTACATTTTGCCGAGAAGGTTATTCCTGGCATTAATGCGCTGGTGACCGCGGATTTCAATAAAGATTACAGCGCAAATTTAACCGTGCATCAATACCGCGAGCCGAAAGATATTAAATCCTGGTTATTAGGAAACGGCGTACCCAGATACATGGGTATTAGTGAAAAGCTGCCCGCATACTCTGGTGTTGTCGGCGGAGGCGACCCCACTATAAGCCGCTGGCTTTTACAATCGGGGGGGCCTGCCGTTATCTTAGTAACGCTAATCATTGGTCTGATACTCTCAAGAATTTGGATGTTACCCGGGCTTGCCAACAAACTATTTACCATCAGCCTGATATTGACCACCCTTAAGGGTGAAGTAGTGACGGCAACGTTGATATTTTCGATACTTGTCATGTATGCGCTTTTAAAACCTTCCGCCTTCACCGCGCCTGTCAAACGCACGAGCATCTCTTGATTCCCGCAATATTCCATCACATCTGGGTAGGCGATAAACCGCTTCCCGAAAAAGCTCGCCGTTTTATCGAAGGCGCAAAGAAACTACATCCCGGCTTCGAGTTTAGGCTGTGGACAGAAGAAACACTTTCACTCGACGGCAACTTTGTCCGCGCCGCTTACCAGAAAAAAGCGTGGGCTTTTGTTTCGGATTATTGGCGCTTCAGAATCCTCTCCGAGCATGGCGGCATCTATCTCGATACGGATATGGAAGTGCTGAAGCCATTTGCGCCGCTTTTGAATGGCGCTGGTTTTGCCGGACTCAACCGGCAAGCCGATGCCATCTATTGCGGTGTCATCGGCTCGGCTCCGGGGCACCCATTGATGGGTAACGTGATAAAGGCCTATGACCACTTAATGGATGGAGAAATGCCAACCTCGCCGCAGATGTTGACACGCGTTTATAAGCTGACAAAGCCCGAAAACTTTATTATTTATCCCTACAGTTATTTTTATCCTATAGAGGAAGGAGAAAAGCCTGTATCTCGCCATCTTCATAATGCCTATGCAATTCATCACTGGGATGAAAGCTGGCGAAAATGGGTCCCCTTACGGCGCTTTTTAAGGCGAACCGGAATAATGCCGCTCTATCACCGCTTCACAAGAAAAATAAACCCACCGGTCACTATAAAGATATAGGCTGGACTATGTCGGCACCCCATCTGACACATCCGAAATATCGCCGTGATATAGATGGACTTAGGGCGGTGTCCATACTTTCGGTGGTAGGATTTCATGCATTCCCTTCATGGATAAAAGGCGGATTTATCGGCGTCGATGTTTTTTTCGTTATTTCCGGCTTTCTGATAAGCGGTATTATTTTTGAGAATTTGGAACGCGGATCTTTCAGTTTCGCCGAGTTTTACTCCCGCCGGATCAGGCGTATTTTCCCCGCCCTCATTCTCATCCTAGTAGCGTGTTTTATATTAGGCCGGATTACCATGTTACCCGATGATTACAAGATGCTCGGTAAACACATTGTCGCCGGAGTAGGATTCATTTCCAATTTTGCATTATGGCAAGAGGCAGGATATTTCGATGTCGATGCTGATATGAAACCTCTGTTACATCTATGGTCACTTGGCATAGAAGAGCAGTTTTATATCGTATGGCCGTTGCTACTGTGGATAGTATGTAAAAAGCGTTATAACCCCCTTATTGTCTGCGCCATTATCACTACCCTGTCCTTCGCCGATACTGTTTTTTACATGCGAGAGTATGCCATCGCCCCGTTTTATTCGCCATTGTCACGTTTCTGGGAGTTATCGCTAGGCGCACTACTGGCGCATGAAAAACTCCATCCATCTACGCCGTTGCAATACCTCAACACATGGATACGACGCCCAGGTGTGTTGATTATATGTCACGCTCAATCGTGGTTAGGCATGGCATTGATTGCCACCGCCGTTATTCGATTGAACAAAAATGTGATATTTCCCGGTTATTTGGCGCTTTTGCCTACGCTGGGCGCATGGTTTATACTCTCGGCCGGCCCGCAAGCGTGGCCAAACCGCGTTGTATTGTCAAACCGCATCTTGGTCTGGTTTGGACTTATCAGTTTTCCACTCTATTTGTGGCACTGGCCGTTATTATCATTCGCTAGAATTGTCGAAGGTAACGACCTGAGCTGCGAAGTGCGTGTCGCTATTGTTCTTGTCAGTATTGTTTTAGCATGGCTTACCTACCGACTTATTGAGATGCCACTGCGATTCGGCGGTCATAGCCAGAGAAAGGTCGCTTGTCTCCTGGCAGCGATGCTCTGCATTGGTTACCTTGGATTTAATGATTTTGAGCATAGCGGTTATGCGTTTCGCTATCCACCAGTTATCCGTGACCTGTTGAATGTACATTTCGGCACCCCGCAGGATTACAGGGATTCCAAGTGCCTACTGACGGCTGAACAGGATGCATCGCAATTTAGTTCCGAATGTACCGACCGCTCAAAAGCTGCCATGATTTTCCTATGGGGAGATTCCCATGCTGCCTCTTTGTATTCCGGACTGAAGCATTTCGGCGATCTGCACCAGACCGGCGTCTCTCAATATACGACAAGCGCATGCCCACCTATACTGGATTATATCCCGGAAGACAGGCCACTATGCAAAAATATTAATGAGTTCATCTTGGAAAAAATTGCCTCGCTGAAGCCGGATTCTGTCGTCTTGCTTGCCAATTGGAGAAACCACGATTTGGGCAAATTATCGGGAACAATTGCACGTTTACAGTATATCGGGATAAAGAAAATTATTGTCATCGGGCCGCTTCCTCAGTGGAACAATACCTTAATAGCCAATATTGTCGCTCATTGGAAAAAAGACCCCTCACATGCCATGCCCCCGGTTTATATAAAGGATGGCCTTGACTCCGCGATTCCAATACTTGATCAGCATATGCGCACATTATTGAAAGACACCGGAGCAGTGTATATTTCGGCTTACGAAAAAATGTGCAATGCCGATGGTTGCATCAGCCGGACGGGCAATACCGGAGATCGGATTACCGCTATTGATTATGGACATTTATCGGAAGCGGGTTCGATATATTTAAGCGATAAAATAGAAGATTATTTTGTGCAAAGCCCCGATAGATAATGTTGTTGGAATGAAAACATCGGTCATTATTCCTACGATTAACCGCAAGGAAACAGTCTTGCGGCTTTTGGCGTGTATCAGCGCACAAACCAACTTGCCTGCTGAAATAATTATAGTCGAACAAGGCGAAATACCATGGACAGCATCCGATCTTCCTACCGCGCTACAACCTACTTTCAGACTAATACGTCTTGCACCAAAATCGTCAGCGTTGGCGCGAGCTACAGGACAAAAAGCGGCTAGCGGTGAAATACTGTTTTTTTTCGATGACGATATTATTCTGCCGAATAATTATATTGAAGAAGCGCTGCATTACTTAACGGCAAATCCAACTATCATGGCGATAGGTGGCGTTTATATCGACAAAACGATTCAGAGCCGCAAACCCGGTAGCTTTGTAATAGGACGCCTATTCGGGATATATGCCGATGGCCGCTGCAACCAGTTATTAGCCTCCGGCTGGGCGGATTATGTGAGAGGAAAATATACCGAGGAAATATCGTGCGCCGAATGGCTATTCGGCTGCAATATTGCTGTAAGAGCCAGCACTTTTTCTGCCGTCGAATTTGAAGCGCGCATGCAAGCCTGGTCGTTTCTCGACGATGTGTTTTTTGGCACCGTTCTTAAGGAAAAATTCGGCGAGTGTATGCGGATATTACCTGATTTACGCGTTATCCATGACCCACCTGCCAGTGGGGGGGAAATCACTTTAGCGACGCTGCGCATGCGCATCATTCACAGGTTCATATTGTGGCGCGACCATATCGCAAAACATCACAAGTTAAGCCTGTTTCGGTTTTTGCTTGGAATGGCGGCGAATTTATTATTAATGCTAAAGCAGGAACGTAAAATATGGGTTGTGACCGAGCATATGAAAACGTTCGTGTTTATTTTGAGAAACCTGAAAATGAATTGGGACAAAGCCAATGAGTTTATTTTTTCGCGGTATTAACGTTTGCGGCCGGTTTCCGTTCGTTCGCCTGATACAGGTTGCAGATAATCCCGCTTATCTGCTGCACATCATTAAGAAGAACCTCATCTATAAGCGCGATCGCACTGATTATTCCAAAAAATATGCGCCTATAAAATTTCTGACAGGACAGGAAACGCTGGTTGATTTAATTACCAACGGCAAAAGTCTGGCCAGATTCAGCGATGGCGAATTTGAGCAGATCACCGGCGGAGGTGAATATCCACCGGATTCGGATTGGTGCCAGCGCTGGTCCAAAGCCTTGAAGGATGACCTCCTTGCCACGCTGTCATCGACCAACCCCCGTCTGCTGGTCGCGGTCGATCCGCCATCTACTTTTCTGGCGCCGCATAACTCCTCTCATTCTATCCGGTTTGAATATAATATGTGGGTCGATCTGCGCCGGCTGATGTGGAAATACTTAAGCCCTAAGGTAGCGTACGGCCATTGCCATCTGTTTATCAAAGCGAATTGTCCGGATTTGAACTGGAACCAGCTCCGCAATTATCTCCGCAGCAAGGACATTATTATCGCCACCGGCGATACCCATAAACTCGCTCATCTGAAACTGGGGCAAAAAACTTTCTTTATCGAATGCGGCACTGAGAATGCATATGAGAGAAAAGAAGCCATCAAGCAATCCATCCATGAGATGATCAGCGCAGAAAATCTGGATAAGAAATCCACCATCGTTCTATTATCGCTCGGGCCAACCGCAGGGATACTAGCGCATCAATTGTTGGATGAGCAAATATGTGTATGGGATACCGGGCACATGTTTAAATATGCCGCTGAGAATTTGGCCGATAGCACTAACGGCTGAGGATTGCCTGTTTATACTGCATGCTTTTGTGCCAATCGCAGCCCGACTCAATCATTTCCTCAAGGCCAAATTGCCGCTTCCAACCCAATATTTTCTCTGCCTTGCTGCTATCCGCGATTAAATAGGGCGGATCGCCGGCGCGGCGCGGCTCTTCTGTGACCGGTATGCGCCTTCCCAATATTTCCTCCGCCGTTTTGATAACGTCCCGGACGCTGTAACCTTTTTTGCTACCAAGATTGAAAATATCCGTTTCGCCGCCCTTTGCGAGATATTGAAGCGCAAGGATATGAGCCTTCGCCAGATCGATAACATGGGTGTAATCGCGCACGCTCGTGCCGTCTTCGGTCGGATAATCCGTTCCAAAAATACTGACGCTGCGCGACAACTCCAGAGCTTTCAGTACCTGCGGATCAATGCCGACCGCCGACAAGATAACGCGCGGTAGCAAATGGCTTTCGGGGAAATGCGCCTCACCGATGCCCACGGAAACGGGCGCTGCGCCTGCCACGTTGAAATAACGCAGGCTGACCGAGCGCATGCCTGTGGCACGCAAATAGGCTTCCGCTCTGACTTTAGATTCGCCGTAGGGATTGACGGGCTGCAGTGGCGCGTCTTCTTTTATTGGAGCGAGCGCTTGTCCAGCCCCATAAACCGCAGCACTGCTTGAAAAAACAACATCCCGTATTCCGCACTCGCGCACCGTATCGAACAACACGCGGGCTTTGTCAAAATTATTAGTGAAATATTTCTGTGGATTGCGTACGGATTCATTGACTTCGATGAACGCAGCGAAATGCATAAGCGCTGAAGGTTCATATTTATGGCACAGGCGACGGATAAATTCGTTATCGCCGATATCACCTTCTTCAAAAAAGCCAAATGACGCTGCCGCCCAGCGGTAGCCATTGACCAGGCTGTCTACGATGATGGGCGTATAACCTGATTCCTTGAGCAGCCATGCCGTATGACTGCCGATATAGCCGCCGCCACCGGTGACAAGAACGCGATTATGATGTTGCATGAGTGATTGTATATCCGGTTCTTAGCATCGATTATTCCTAAAAATATAATGCACGCCATCCCGGCATACCTGTTCAATTACAAAGTTATGACTCAAAAGCAGGTTTACTACTTGAGGAATTGTGCAATCCTGCGATTTCCCACGCTCCCAGCCAAGATCGGCAGTGATGTAATGAATCCGATGGAGCGCTTCCTTAGCACCCTCAAGTATCTCAGGCTCAAAACCTTCAGCTTCGAGTTTGAGAAGCTTGATTTCTTTATCTGGAGGAATGGCTGTCTGGCACTGGAGCCAGCTATCAAGAGTAAGGCTATTAACCTGTACCGTAGCGTCATAAGTTGCTGGCTCAGAGAGAGAGGAATCACCGCCAAGCGTTGACAAGTAAAGCATAGTGGACTCACATTTATCACCAAGCGCCTTATTAACGGCAAGCGCACCCTGTAGATTATTACAATTTAATTGCAAGGACGCGAATGCAATTGGGTCTGGCTCAAAGCAACGAACCGTCAGGGGGATATTAAGATCAGATAGATAAATTAATAGATCGCCACTATTAGCACCAACATCAAGAATAATGTCGCCAGCATTCAAAGTAAGTCGATCAATGCCATAACTGGCAGCTATTTGACGTCCTCTACGACTGACGCCTCTCAAATAAATATGAGCACGCTCGGGAAGATGAAAGTAATGGATCTTGGGCGGTGAATTCTTATCAGAACCAGGAAGACGTTCAGTAATGCGACACAATGTTTTGCCTTGTGCAGGACATTTCTCATAATGAAGACCTGTACCTGACAACATTAATAATGCATTTAGTACTGGAATAGATAGTTCACCAGCGGATTGCACAAAACGGATAACACAATAATGGATGAAAGTTCTCAGAATTTTTTTTTGCATTTTGTGTTCCCTAGATGTACCAAGAGATCGCCATTGCCATCTCTAATCTTCTACGGCTTCTTCCGGATCTTTGGATTGACATACATACTCCTTTCGTGACTGGGAGCACAGTCTATCTCTATTGCGCTGCTTCCGCAATCCTGCTTAATTACTACCATGTTCTGGTAATAAAAATAGTAAAATGGAATTCCTGAAACATTTTCCAGTGTTGACTGAGCCGCAGGTCAAAACGCTATTTCAGCATTCCCGTGAAATAAGCTATGCGCTGAGGCAGGACAGTTCCATTTTATTTCCAGAACCGCTGGCGCAGGACGGGCAAACCATTCGCTACCAATTCATTGAGCTACCGCCGCCTCTGATTGAGCAAATGCAAGCGCAAAATTCTTTAGAAGACGATATGCGCCATATAGGCTGCGCGCTTGCACTTATCCATAAGGGTGCAACTACTCATGACAGGACATTGCTGCACGGTGATTTTGTGCCGCATAATGTTTTTTTGCAGTCAGGAAAGATAATTATTATCGACCCGCATCTGCCGGAAAACCTGCCATTTAGCGAGGCATTGCTATATGGCGACAGGCGGCGCGACGTGACGGCGTTCATCTTCGGTATTTTCAGCGATGTGGGTTTAAAAAGGGCGTTGAAACATTATCGCTATTACAACCATCTCGCTCGCTGGTTCCTTTCTGGCTATGCTTCCGCCTGTCCGGTCAGGCCGTTTTTGCTGCCTGTACTGACGTATGGGAAAGACGTGTATGTGATGAAATGCAAGGCACATTTTTCGTGTATGAATTCGTTGGCGCATTGCGTCGGCGCAGGACTGGCGACGCTGTGCGTTATCTGGAGTTACCAATGCAGGCGAAAGAGTTGATGATATCTTATGACCTATAAGATCCATCTATTAAAAGAACACAGGCTATCGACCAAGATCATCGTTGGAAAGATCAGGCAGCGCTTGCCTATGTCCTTATACAATTGCCTTCTGGACATCCGTTATTTCCTGTTCCGGCGGAGATGCCACAATCTTTCCGTGCCAGAGATTCGGTATTCGGATGGTTCCTGGGTGAAGCGGAAAACCACGGCGGATTTACAGAATATTCAGCAGTATCTGGCCAACCATGATAAACCACTCGCTATTCTGCAGGTAGGTATAGGAAATTCCAGCCTGTTCGGTCTTCTTGGGCAGCGTGTTTCGCGTTTCAACGGCATCACCATTTCCGAGGATGAAATCGCCTACGCCAAGGAACAGTTTCCCGATGATTTTGGCAAAAGGTACGATGTCCGTCTTGCCAATAAATATTCAAACGACCTGCTGTCTTTCGGCTATGATTTTGATTATATCGTTGATAATGATCTCAGTTCTTATGCCTGTTGCCGCCATCATTTCTTTGACATGATGTCCGCCTACAAAACCATGCTGAAGCAAGGCGGCGCTGTTCTCGTGGGCTTCGGCGGTCTCGGCTATTTCGATAGTGGCTTTGGCCTTAGCGAAAAAAAAATGAGAAAAATAGCTGCTGATCATGGTCTGGTATTCCGGCGTGGTAATTTTTGTTATTTTCTGGAACGTGATAATGACAATGATCCGGCAGCGCTTATGCCCATAAAAGATGTCATTGATAGGCTAGTTACCCAATGCGGCTGCGCGCTACATTCTGCGGTAGAACCAGCGCCTGCCGATGTGGACGTCTATGCGCCAAGAACGCAGCTTGAGAAAGCAAAAGGCCTGATTGCGGCAGCGGGCTTCGTGCTTACCAACCGCAATACACATCAATCTGTCTACCGGCGGTTTGAAAACGGCCGGATGTTCATGATTGACCTGATTGCCGATTTCAACGTTTACACACAGCTTATCACCTCGATCAAACTATCGCCGGCAGGCAATGAGTGGCTGGGGCAGTCGGCTAGTTTGCATAAATGCTTCAAATATCTTTGTTACCAGAGAAAAGATAAAACAAGTTATATCGAGGAACACCGCGATGAGTTAACCCATTTTCTCATGGATAATCATTATTTTACCTGGCTACACCCGCAGGTGCGCGACACAGCAGGCGGACGGCTTTCCGATCTGTTCCGTGCCGTCAATATGCCCGATATGATAGGATGGCTACGCTCGCGCTGGGCTATGCTGGGAACCGGCTATACCATAGCCTTTATCGGGCCCGACGGATCGGGAAAATCGTTTTTCATCGAAAAATTAAAACCGGTGGGCGTTACCAGGACGGTGTATATGGGTGATTGGTTTTTCTGGGGTCAGAAATTCTATACCGCCGTTCTCAAGATCCCTTCGCCGTATAATCGCTTCATCTATGGATTTTATATCATTGAAAATTATATCAGACTGGTGCGCGTGCTGATCTTGCGTTTTATGGGGCGCATTGTATTGATCGACCGCTTTCCGGGCACCAATCGCAATATCGTCAATGACGGCACGCTCAGCCGGATTAACCGGTTTATTTTCGGCATATTCCCCAAACCCGATATGCTGGCGTTGCTCCATGCCCCACCCGAGGTCGTCTACCGGAGAAAACAGGAAATTTCCATTGAGGGCATCAGGGAAATTCAGGAGCGGCTGAACACGCTGCTTGCGGGAACGAGATACATGGTGCTGGATACCGAACAGCTGGATATATCTCTCAATAAGATACTTACAGCCATTTATGCGCGATTAAATGCACATGTATCATAAATCACTGATGACGTTCAAAAGCAGACTCAAAGCCTATCTGGCGTGCCTGCCGTATCTTTTTTGCCGTTTTCTATGTCCTTTCGTTCACTGGAAAAATCGCGGCAAGACGCGGGTGCTGGTGTTTCATCACCTCGATAAGCCTGCCCTGTTTGAAAAGACCCTGTATGCCCTGGCACGTCATTATCACCTTATTTCTTTCAATCAATATCTACGAAATGAAAAATCGCCTGATAAAATCAACGTGATCCTAGCGTTCGACGACGGCTATCGTTCATGGTTTGAGCATGGTCTGCGCCTATTGCGCACTTATCACATTTGTCCGTTATTATTCATCAATTCTGATTTTATAGGGTTGGATACGGCAGCAGCGCATCACTACTGCCATAACGCCATTACGACATGGCCGGAAGCCTCGCTTAGCTGGCAGGAGCTGAAAGCGCTGGCGGAAGCAGGCGCTGAAATCGGTGGCCACGCGCTCGGTCACCGCGATCTGACGGCGACAGAACCAGAATCTGCCGTTATGGATGCAATTGCATCGGATCGCGCCGCTATACAGTTGAGCCTCGGCAATAATATTCGCAGCTTTGCCTATCCTTTCGGGCGCTATAATTCTACTAGCATTCGTTGTGTGGAAAAAGCCGGGTATAGTTACGGCTTTAGCTCAGACTCTGGTTTTCTCGATGACTCTACCTCTCCATTTATTCTCAAACGAACCAATGTCGGCATGCGCCCGCCGCTGGTGGCGTTGGCTATGGCCGAGGGATGGAATGATTGGCTTTCCGATATAGTCTGCACTTTTAAAAAAATGATCGCCCGATGAGAAACGTCAAACTCATTGCCAAAAACACCGTATCGCAGGTGCTTTCCATCACCATCGGTCTTTTTTTCTCTATCGCCGGCGCACACCTGCTGTCCATCGCAGAATTCGGCGAACTGCGTTATGCGATGACGTTATTGCCTATTTTTATGACTTTTTCCCTTCCGGGATACGATTCCATTATCCTGCGCAATGCGCATTTAAGAAAACATGTCCCGCTGCTCGAGATTTTTTATGTCAAGGCGGGATGCGCACTGCTGGGAACTGTGGTCATTCTTGGTGCGGTTTTTGTGCTGCGCGACCATATCAACAACACTCTGATGTTTTTTCTGGTATGCATTGCGCTGTTGTTACCGCTGTTCGACACCGGCACCGGCTACAGGAATTACCTGCTCGGTAACCGGCTGCGCCATGCCGGCATCCATCTTGTGGTTGTAACGCGCATGATCAGTTTCGCCCTGATGGTGGCGTCATTTTTCCTGATCTATACCTACGATCTGAAGCGCATCTATATCCTTCCTGCCTATTTATTGGCGCTCATCGTACCGACATTAACCATATTTTTTCTGGTTGCTCATCGGCAAAAATCCTGGAAAATGCAGAAAATCAGCCAGCTGGATATCCCGGCAGCCGTTGCAGCCACTTTTGCCGGAATGATCTATATGCTGGCGTTCTCGCTGGATAAATTGCTGGTGCGACAAGAACTAAGCGCTACACAGCTTGCCAGCTACGCGATTCTTGTTATGGGACCGCAGGAGCTGTCGAAGTTGGTGGATGCCACCGTGCCGCTGTTTTACCGCCAGCTGTTTTTCAGTAAACAAAAAATCGTACTACGGGAAAAGCTAAAAACACTGCTGTTATTGCCCTGCCTGATCCTTATTTACGTCGCACTGTTTTATACTTTCTCTGGATTTGTTTTCGGCGCTGCCTATCACTATTCCCTAGGCTCGGTTGCGCTTTCCGGGCTGATGATCGCCAGCCTGTCGTTTGAGTTCTTCAATATCCATCATATTCTTGCCACCTTCGGCTCAAGGCTGTATTTCATCTATTCCCTGAGCAATCTTCTGACAAGCGCCGTTATCCTGACAGCCGCACTGTCCGCCGGCGGCATCAACGGCCTCATGATGGGACTAATATTCAAACAGATTGCCATACCCATTATTTTTTCTTATATACACAGGCGAAAAATGCATGAGATATAAACCTGCGACTTTCCCACGCACCCTTACCAATATCAGGCGCCGATAGTTACGGCTTTGCTAAAGACGGTTACCAGCAGGAACTGAAGCGATATCTGGCTACAATACCGGATGCGCGTCTGTGCGATTATCCCCCAGCATCTGCCTATAAAGATAGTGCGTCTGGGCAATGATTTTATCATTGCCGAATTCTGTTACCGCACGTATCCGCCCGCGCGCGCCGAATTTCTGGCGCAATTCCTTGCTGGCAATGAGCTGCTCAAAAGCGGCTGCCAGCAATTTAGTGTCTTTCGGCGGCACCAATAGTCCGTTGTCGCCATGCGTAACCACGTCACGGCAACCGGTAACATCGGTTGTTACCACGGGCTTGCCAGCAGCCAGCGCTTCAAGCAGCGATTGCGACAATCCCTCACGGTATGAAGGCAAACAGAAAATATGGCTCATAGCCAGAACGGCCGGTATGTCCTCGCGGTATCCAAGCCATTCAATGACACCTTCGCTTTGCCAGGCAAGAAGCTGATTTCGATCGATCGCGGTCGGATTGCCCTTATCCACTTTGCCGACTAAAAGAAATCGCGCCTTGATCCCGGATGATTTTATAAGGCGAGCGGCTTCAACGAATTCTTTTATGCCCTTGCTCCACAGCATCCGCGCCGTCAGCGTAATGACCGGCACGCCCTCCGGTTCAGGACCGGGATGGAATCGCGCCAGGTCAATGCCTGCGCCGCAGATCAGGACAGCATTATCAGGGCGCACTATTCCCTTGTCGGTAAGTAAGCGTATATCATCCTGGTTTTCAAAAATGACATAGCTTCCCGGCGGATTAAGCAACGAACGCATCGCCAGTAACACAAGCGGCTGCAGAAAATGGGCCAGCAAATGATTTGACGTAAAAACATAGCCCATGCCGGTTGGCGCATTGACGACGTTTTTTATGCCCCTAAGGCGGGCAATGAACGTGCCGAAAAGTATCGGCTCCAGCGCGATGTGATGAACCAGATCGGGACGTTCAGAAGAATACACCCGCCATATCGACAGCAATGTGCGCAACTTGTACCATGGACTAAACGAACGCCGCTCGAATTTCAGATTAATAAAATTCAGGCCGGCGTTACGGATAATCTCGCCGTGACAGCAATTGCGGGCGACAACGGTTACAGCAAATCCCATCTCCTGCATGGCAATAGCGCGGCGAAAGAAATGCGAATAGAAAAACCAGTCTTCCGTACATAAATATAATAGTTTCGGTTTCATGATTCTCCAGCGCAATACAGCCTGCGAACGGTTTATCTCAGTTAGCCGAGCTTGCCAAATGATTCCTTGCTTTTGCAAGTATCTTCTTACATGATCCTAGGTAAGAACGATCTTTCAGTGGGAATCATTACCCCGTTTGTGCGCAAATCCTGGCGCGTAATTTCACGAATACGTGAGCATTTTGGGCGTCAATGCTTTATAGCGGGTATTCGCTTGGACATTTAATCGAAACGCGGAAGAGATTTACTGGTAAAAGCTATATTTTTGAGATAAAGGGTATGTGCTTAATAATAATAACACTCTATGCCACCCGAAGTATTTATTTGCTGCATAAACATATTGTTGAATAAATATATATATTAATCAATGGCTTTTCAGAACACATACCTGGTAACCGGCGGAGCAGGATTTATTGGCTCGCATCTGGTAGAAAGATTAATGACAGATGGGCATAAAGTCCGGATTCTTGACGATTTCTCTACTGGTATGCACCATAATTTGCCGCCAGGAGTGGAGCTTATAGATGGGGATATTGCTAATTACAGTATAGTTAATTCAGCAATGGAAGGGGTAAATGGATGTTTTCATCTGGCTGCCATAAGCTCCGTAGAACAAGCACGGCTTGACTGGATAAGATGCAACACAGTGAATCTTTCTGGAACCGTTAATATTTTTGCGGCGGCGTGCTGTCGAGATATTCCAGTGGTTTATGCATCATCTGCTGCCGTTTACGGAATGCAATCACAATTGCCTCTGCATGAGGATCTACCAGTTCAGCCTGTGAGTATTTATGGGGCAGATAAGCTGGGGTGTGAATTGCAAGCTAATGCTGCTGCTCACTCGTATGGGTTACGTAGTACGGGAATTCGCATTTTTAATTGTTATGGACCAAGACAACGTGCTGATTCGCAATATGCTGGGGTCATTTCATTATTTTGTGATCTGCTCAGTAAAAATAAACCTATAAGAATTCACGGAGATGGAACACAAACGAGAGATTTTATTTATGTAAAAGATGTTGTCGATATTTTCATATTGGCGATGGAAAAACTACGAGCTGGCTCTAAATTATCAGTCGTTAATGCCTGTACAGGTAAACAAACTAGCATCATTGAACTTGTAGAGATGATTTCATGTGTGTTTAAGATATCGCCGGAAATATACTACGAACAGCAACGCGTTGGAGATATACCATATTCTGCTGGGGCAACTAAGCGAATTGGAGAAACTCTACGTTGGAAACCAAATATAACTTTACAGAATGGTCTATGCGATTTAATCAAACATTTGGGGTTTTCTTCCTCATAGCGGGCGCTTAAGTTTGAGTGAGCAATCGCCGTTTGTTCCTCGCCGTCTGGCGGAGAAAGTAAGCGCGGAGGTGGTCGAGACAGCGCTTAAACTAGCCATGCAGCGCTTCGGGCGGGAGCTTGCCATCACCGGCAGTGACGAGTTCCGGAGTCAAGCGGTGGAAGCCGGGGTGAAACTCAAGCTGGTATTTACCAATCCAGAGTTGGAAGCACAGCGCAAAGCCCTGGTTGCCGCCGGCACACCTACGACAAAAGCGGACGCATCGACAGTATATATCGCCGAACGTAACGAGACATGCAGCAAAGGCATGGATATATTGCCACACAGGCGCTATGACGAGGCAAAGACGTTGCTGCCCTCATCAAACGCCAATAATAACGTTCAGCTTGCCGTGCAGCAAGATTTCCACCTACACATTAATAGTTTTGAGCAAAAACTGCTTCACTCGCCCGTATTCCGCCTGGATATTTTTCAGTAATTCGCTTTTGGCATTTGCATCGGCATGGGGTTCATCTTGCCCTTTTGCGCATAATTCTCCGAGTTGGATTGCACCTAGGTTAAGCGCCATGCCCTTAAGTCCGTGCGCTTGTTTCCGCCATGCTTCGGCGGCAGCTTCTCCGGTATTTGGCTGCAACGATGCAATGCCCGCTTCAAAGGAAGAGAAGAATTCCTCGAATAATGCCTTTTCCATCTCCGCATCGCCATCGGTCATGCTGCGGAGATTGGCTAAATCGACAGGTGCAGTCATTGGGATCTCCTAGCGGTTGCATTGCGCCGATTCATGAACTTCTGGATGGCATCGACAATTTTTTTCTTGCTATAGGGTTTGGCAATGAATCCCTGCACTTTATTTTCTTGCGCCAACGCTACATCTTTTTCGTAGTTATTGCCCGTTACCATCACCACGAAACTTTCAGGATCGTGCCGCTTTACAAACGCCGCCAAATCATGGCCGTTCGCATCAGGCAATTCAATATCAAGAAATGTAATACATGGGACATGCTCGGCATATAATGCCACCGCCTGCTCGGCATTGGCTGCGCAATAGTGTACATAATCCCGGTCTAACATGCCTCCTAATAATTTGCGGGAAAATTCCTGGTCTTCGACAATGAGGATTGTCGGCTTCTCATAGGTACGACGCTCAATGGCATATTTTTTAATATGCTGAAGCTGCTCTTCGGTGAATGCCAAGTTCATGGATAGCGGCCCTTTCATTTTCAGGAATTCATACGCGCGTGACACTTTTATTAATAATGTCAATAAAGAGAGTTTGTATTATATATCCCATTGACTAATAAAAAATTAAGTTTTTACTGCTATATATTTTTAATTGTATAGTTATTCTATTAATGCAATCAAAAAGATAGGAAAGCCCCTTGTTCGAATCGTTCTTTATTTCTGGTAGTCTGCCTCCCAACGTCGAACACGGGACGTATATTCCCCTTCTGGTGCTGGCGTCGTATGCCATCGCTTCGTTCGGTTCGTATGCTGGACTGACGCTCGCCATCCGAATGTTCAATGCTTCTGCCCTGTCAAAAAAGCGATTAATGCACTGGCTAGGAGCGTTTGCGTTAGGCGCGGGCATCTGGTCGATGCACTTCATCGGCATGCTGGCTTATAAGATGCGGATGCAAGTACATTACGATCTGTGGCTAACCGCCTTATCCATGCTAATCGCCGTCATTGTCGCCTGGTTCGTATTAAGGGCCGTCCAGGCAAAAAATCTTACCCTAAAGCATCTGACCGTCTGTGCTACATTATTGGGACTCGGTATCTCAGCCATGCATTATACCGGCATGGCGGCGATGCAGATGCGGGCGGATTTGCGTTACGTTCCAAGCCTGTTTTTTCTCTCTGTGATGATCGCTATTGCCGCATCGGGCGCGGCGCTGTGGATCATGTTCACCCTCGGTAGACACAGTGGTCGGGGACAAATCGGTTGGCGGGTTACTGCGACAATGGTAATGGGAGCGGCGATTTGCGGCATGCATTACACCGGCATGGATGCTGCCGTATTTATTCCTTATGCCGATTGCCGCCTTGATGCCAACCAGAGCTTTGAAGTGCTAGCGATGAGCATTATCGGGATATCCATGCTCATTGTCATCATTGCGTTGCTGGTGGATGTCCAAGATAAAGAACATATTGAAGCGCGTCATGATAAACGCAAACTTCCTTATTGGGTATTGCCCGTCGCTATTATTACTGCCCTGGGCAGTATGCTGGCTTTCCTGGTCTATGAGAAAAGCCAGCGTGATTATAACGAGGCGTTCGAAATCTACCGGAAAGAATCTACCGCTGAATTCGATTTGACCGTGGCTGACCTTGACGATGCGTTCGGTGATATTTACCGTGATATGTGCACTATCAGCCGGCTTCCCAGCGTGAAGAAAATTGACCGCCACGGCACCACCCTGGATGAGGACGCGCAAGCAACCATCCAGCAGCTTTATAACAACCTCAGGAATAGCTCTCTAAGAAGAACCGTGGATGTTTCCGAAATTTATATCACTCCGATCACTTTCAATCCGGATAAAATCGACTCGAAAACCGGTAAGCCGGAGGAACCGATTCTGCAATTCGATTCTCTGATCAATGGCCATACTTTTAAAGGAATAGCGAGCGTAGATGTCGAGGAAGAAACGGAAATCTACGAATACCGGCTGATAGTCGAGCAAATGGCATATCTCAAAAAAAATTATCCCGACAAGCGCAATTTCGATGCAAATAACCTGCCGCTTATAGGGGGACCCGAAGTCATTATCAGTGATAATACGGTATATAGTAAAACGCATCAGAATAAGGATCGCAGCGGGCTCATCTTTTCCGTTCCATTTTACGATATGAACGGCAAGTTGAAAGGCGCTGTATCGGCCATCCTTCTGAGCAATACCTTGAAGAATATGTTGCCAAGTGCCGATTATGCCCTGCTCAATCCCGAATATCATATCAACTTGTCGGCAAAAGGCGGGCAGGACGAACTGTCGGCAGAGTGGGTGGCGCAAGGCAAGCCAGACCCGCATTTGCTCTATTCGGTGGTAAAACCGCTAAACGTGCATAATGTGCGCAGCCATTGGATGTTGTGGGTAGGGTTTTCCGACAACAAATTTTTTGAAAGCGCTGAAATGACCGCCATTCGCAATTTTGAATATGGCGGCTACGGGCTCTGCGCCTTCCTGATCTTGTTCGGCATCGCGGTATGGGCACTTCTGCAACATAATTTTCGCCTGATGGCTATGAACAATTCCGAACTAACGGCACGACTGCGGCTTGAGCAGTCTCAGCGCGAGGCGATGGCCGATAAAAATGCTGCACAGAAAGCCAACGCTGCCAAATCCGATTTCCTTGCCAACATGAGCCATGAAATCCGCACGCCGATGAACGGCGTGCTCGGCATGACCGGCCTACTGCTCGATACCGAACTTACCGCCGAACAGCGCAGCTGGGCGGATATCATCCGAAAATCCGGCGAGAACCTGCTGGAAATCATCAATGACATCCTTGATTTCTCCAAAATCGAAGCGGGCAAGCTGACGCTGGAACCGATCCGGTTTGACCTGTTTACCATGATTAATGAGGTTACCGACCTGCTGGCGTTGAAAGCACAAGAAAAAGGTATTGAACTTGTTGTCAACCTTGCGCCTGAATTGCCGCGCCGTATGATGGGTGATTCGTTGCGTCTGCGGCAAATCCTGATGAATCTCGCCGGCAATGCCATCAAGTTTACCGAGCAGGGTTATGTGCTGATTGCGGTAGAAGGCAGCCATGAAAACGAGGGCCGCCTGCAACTGCATTTTAAGGTAGAAGATAGCGGCATCGGCATTCCGCCCGATAAAATTAGCCATATTTTTGGAAAATTCACGCAAGCCGAGGAATCGACTACGCGTAAATTCGGCGGCACTGGCCTTGGCCTTGCCATCAGCAAAAAGCTGGTGGAAATGATGGGCGGCGTCATCAGCGTGGAAAGCGAACCGGACAAAGGTTCAGCGTTCCATTTCACTATAACGCTGTCCATAGGTGAACAGAAAAGTCGTGAAACCCAACTCTCCGAGTGCGACCTTTCCGGTCTGCGCGTGCTGGTGGTTGACGATTCGCGCATCAGCCGGGAGATTATGAATCAATATCTTCAGGCCTGGCATATGCGCACCGATCTATGCACTTCGGCGGAAGAGGCGCTGGAAAAACTGGAGGGTGCGGCGCGTGACGGCGATCCATATCGTTTTGCCCTGATCGATTACCGTCTGAAAGGAAAAAACAGCGGCAAAGACCTGGCGCACTGGATCAAGAAAGCGCCTGCACTGAAGGATACCCTGCTCTTTATGATTACGGCGCTGGCGCAGGTCGTCACCAGTGGTTGCCTGGAGAAAAACGGTTTCTCGGGATTCCTGATCAAGCCGTTCTACCCCGACCAGCTCAAAGCCGCTTTACAGATTATATGGGATGCCAAGCAACAAGGTAAAACTATTCCGCTGGTCAACCGCCATAAAGTCACCGTCATGCTGCAGGGTGATACGCGAGAAGATATTATTCGTCCCGATATGTTCCCGGGCAAGCATGTGTTGGTAGTGGAAGATATGAAAGTCAACCTGATGCTGATCACCAAGATTCTCGAAAAGCACGGCTGCATTGTTTCGTTCGCCGTCAACGGCAAGGAAGCTGTGGAAAAAATGCGTGAGGGACGATATGAGATCGTGTTCATGGACTGCCAGATGCCGGAAATGGATGGCTTCGAGGCAACCCAACGCATCCGGCAGGAAGAATCGGAGCATCGCCGCCATACCACCATCGTCGCGCTCACTGCCGACGCTATGCAGGGCGACCGCGAAAAATGCCTTGCCGCCGGTATGGACGACTATCTGAACAAGCCGCTCAAGGTCGAGCAGATAACGGGAATGCTGAATAAGTGGATACGCAACGAAGCCGCTTAAGAGGACTTACGCATGCACCAGTTGCGCCTGCATGACATCGATACGGCGGCTGGTAAACGATGCGATGCAGCTGGCGAGGTAGAATAGCCACAGACGCAGGAACGAATCGTCGTAACCCAGTGCTTTGATGTCCCATTTGTGTGCATCGAAACGCGACAGCCAATGACGGGTCGTTCGGGCGTAATCCTGCCCGAATGTAAATATCTCCTGACATGCGAGTCCGGCTTTCGCCGCAGCGGCATAGAAACGCGATTTTGATGGCAGCATGCCGCCCGGGAAAATCACCTGTTCGACGAACCCGGTGTAATCATGCAGCGCTTCAAATAAATAGTCATCCAGCGTAATACACTGAATCATTGCCCTGCCACCGGGTTTAAGGCATTTCCTAACGGTATCGAAATAGACCGGCCAGTGACGTTCGCCCACGTGTTCGAACATACCGATGGATACCACGTGATCGAATGTTTCATTTATTTCGCGGTAGTCCATAGATTCTATAGAGGCCAAATTATGCAATCCGGCGCGAAACAGCCGTTCCCTAGCATAGCTTGCCTGTTTTTCGGAAATGGTGATGCCGGTGACTTTGATGCCGTGGCGCGCGGCCGTTTCCGCGAATCCTCCCCAACCGCAACCTATGTCGAGTATATGATCGCCGGGTTGTACTTGAAGTTTATTCAGAATGCGCCGGTATTTTGCCAACTGCGCTTGTTCGAGGCTGCGGCTCTGATCTCCTTCGAATAAGGCGCCGGAATAGGTCATGCCCTCATCAAGCCACAAGGCATAGAAATCATTGCCGAGATCGTAGTGCGCCATGATGTTACGTTTGCTGCCGCGGAGCGTATTGTCATGCCACATGTGGCGCACGCGCAGCCACAGCGCATACCATGGATCGCCATGAAAAAACCGTTCAAGAGATTGGGAATTCATCAACCCAAACGTAAGCAGCGCGGGCAGGTCTGTCGTATCCCAGCGTTTATCGATATAGGCTGCGGCAAATCCGATTTCTCCGCAAGCAACCAGCTCATCCAATACTTTCCAGTCATAGAGCCGCAGATCTGCAGCCGGGCCTTTTTCTGGACCATAAAATTCCAGCCCGTTTCCCTCCGGCGTAATCATGGTCAGGCGCCCATATTCAATATGTTTGAGGGCATCAAGGAATGGCCGGCGTTTTTCACGCATCGGAAGGGGAAGAACGAAGCTGCGTGCCTGTGCTATAGTTTGCGTTGACATAAAACAATCCTTTTAGCTGTTAATGATGATGGCCCCAATGTCCGCCATGGCCTTGGTAATGGCCCCAATGCGCGTGCTCGGGCCCATAGCCATGCCAGTAATTCCAGTCATAAAATCCGAAAGACCCGTAATAGGTCGGGTAAGGAGCGCCATAGTAATAATTATAACCAGGATAATATTCATAGGCGACGTTTCCGGGATACCCAGACGGCGGCGTATATACAGGCGTCGCTACGCATGCAGATAGCGATAACAGGAGGCCGCACCATAGTAAGATATGTTTCATAAAACCGACATTACGCTGAATGTTGTGCCGGGATGGGATGCGCTAGTCTGACCAGTCTCTTTGCACGAGAGGCAGTGGCTTTCCTTGGCTTTTGATACTTGGATTTTCCCGCCTTTTTCAAGGAAACAGCAACGGCCTGTTTCAAGGCTTTTTTTTTGCTACGCGGCCGGCTGGTCCCAATTTTTCCGCTATCTTCCCAACTGTCAACCATCTCCGCAATATTGCGGCCAATAGTTTTCCGGCTGCTACCCTTTTTAAGTGGCATAACAGTTCTCCTTAACGATATTAATATTATGATTTCCCAATGCAGCCGGAGAAGCACTATGCTTCCCCGGTTATTGCATTGTCTGTTTAGTCGTTCTGATCAGAGATTGAGCTTTTCTTATTGCGTTCACGCTCTTCTTTTTCTTTGCGTTCCGCATCGCTCTGCTGGCCTGGTTGGTTCTGTTTGGAACCTGAACCATATTGGCCCTGCCCCGGCATCTGTTGACCGGGATTCTGGTTTTGGTTGGGATTGTTCGGCATCTTGCTTACCTCCTCTCATGTATGAGAGCCGACTCTAGCCATCACCGTCTTAAAAAACGATGCGTGAGCACAGCAAACTTCATAAAGCCTTTATAAACGCCACGTCCTTGATGAGGATTTAACAATCTGCATATCCAACCTCATCGTATTTTTATACCCATTGCCGCAACATGAGAATGAACAACAACAGGGAGTAAAGTTATGAAAAACCCCGATCATCAAAAACTAATCATCATATTAGTAACAGCCGCTATGCTCACCGCCTGCACCGAACCCAACGGTGCGCCAGGACGGGGCATTGAAAATGGCGGCGCACTCAGCAACACTGATGTCGGCACGGCTGTCGGAGCTGTGGGCGGCGGTTTGATCGGGAGCGCCTTCGGCGGTGGCAGCGGTAGAGTTGTGGCAATCGTCGGCGGCACACTCTTAGGCGGCATACTTGGTAACTCCGTCGGAAAATCGATGGATCAGAAGGCAATGGCTTCCTATGAACAGGCTTCGCAGAGCGCTATGGAAACCGGCCATACCAGAACGTGGAAAAATGGCGATACGCGCGGCACGATCGTACCGCATAAGCGTTATACCAATGATGAAGGCCGGTATTGCCGCGAATACAGCCAGACCATTTATATCGGCGATGAAAAACATACCGGCTACGGAACGGCCTGCCGCGAAGACGACGGCACATGGCGGATTCGCGGGTAAAGCGTCGTGATGTCGATTTGCATCTCTTCCAGTTTTACGATGCTGCGCAAAATAGCGGCAATTTTCATGATATGCCTGATGTTGTCGATCATGGCGGCTAGTGCCATGGCGGCTGGCGGCGATGATGCCCGCCAGTTCGTCGACGGCGTGGGAAAACATGTACTCGATGTCCTCAATGGGAACGGAAGCAAAGATCAGAAACAGGCACAGCTGCGGCAGATGTTCTCGGACAATGTCGATATGGACTGGATGGGGCAATTTGTAATGGGACGCGGCTGGCAGCAGGCAACGCCGGATCAGCGCAGCCGTTACATGCAGGCCTATAAGCAATATCTGCTGGCGCGCTATACCACTAATTTCGCCGATTATACCGGCAGCAAATATACCATTACCGATGTCAAAGACGAAGGGGACGGGCAGTTTACCGTCAATATGCAAATCAAAACTGCTAACCAGCAGCAACAGGATACCCTGGCCGGATATCGCCTGCGCAACGCAGGGAACGGTCAGTTTAAGATTGTCGACATCATTATCGAAGGCGTCAGCCTGATTACCACCCAGCGTTCAGATTTCGCTTCCGTACTTCAGCAAAAAGGCGTCGATGGCTTAATCAGCGCCGTTGAGGCTAAAACAAAAGCAGAAGGCAACAGCAAATAATTCGGCCTACATTGCAACCGGTACGCTGGCCAGCGTACGGCGCAGGTTTTCATAATCGATCGGTTTGGTCATATGCAGGTCGAAACCGGCTTCGCGTGCCTGTCGTTGGTCTTCGTCGCGACCGTAACCGGTCATGGCGATGACATAAGATGAGGATAGTGCCTCGTCCTGGCGAATCGAGCGGACAACCTGATAGCCGTCCATCCCCGGTAAGCCGATATCACACAGAACAATCTGCGGACGGAATGCCCGGGCAGCTTCCAGAGCCATAGGACCGTTTCTGGCCATTCGAACGTCATAGCCGTCGTGACTTAAAAGCAGTTGTGTGCTCTCAGCCGTAAGCTGGTTATCCTCAATCAGAAGGATGCGATATTTTCCCGTCTCCGGCGTTATTGCTGCAGATACTGACGGAGTAATGACGGCCGGTATCGGTTCGATAGGAAGCCGTATGGTGAACCTTGTACCCTTGCCCGGTCCGTCGCTGGTGACACCGACCTGACCGCCATGAAGTTTGACCAGCCCTTTGACCAGCGCTAGCCCAAGGCCAAGTCCGCCGCGGCTGCGATCCAGACTTTGATCTGCTTGACGGAACACTTCAAAAACACACGGAAGCATATTGGGTTCGATGCCGATGCCCGTATCGGACACGGTGATGAGCGCGGCGTGCCCATTTTTTTCCATTTCCAGATTTACCGATTGTTGCTGTTACCGCCAAGGCCATGAAAGGCGACCGCGAAAAATGCATTGAGGCCGGCGCGTGGGACTATTTGTCCAAGCCGGTAAACACTGAACAAATGATGGCGGTGCTCAGGGCATGGCTGCATCGCTAGAAAGCTGCGTATGAGCAATAGTGCGGCGGTAAAACATTATCTGGACGATTGGCCGCGGGAAGACGCGGCAGCGCCGGACGACGGTGAGCGGGTCAATATTCTGATTGTGGACGACCTGCGGGAAAACCAATTGGTCTATCGCTCGATACTGGAAGAATCCGGCCAGAATCTCATGACCGCTAGTTCCGGCGAGGAAGCGCTGAAGCTGGTGCTGAAACATGAATTTGCCGTCATCTTGCTTGACGTCAACATGCCGGTGATGAATGGCTTCGAAATCGCCACGCTGATCCGCGGCCGTAAAAAATCGGCGCGCACTCCGATTATTTTCCTCACCGCCTTCACTGACGAGGTACGCATGGCGCAAGGCTATGCCAGCGGCGCCGTTGACTATCTGCCGACGCCGGTCGTGCCGGAGATATTGCAGGCCAAGGTACGGGTTTTCATCGAACTGTCGCAAATGCGAAGGCAGGCGGCCCTGCAGGCGGAAGAACGCGCCCGGCGCACGGCCGCCGAAGAAGCGGATCGGCGCAAGGATGAGTTCCTAGGGATGCTCGCCCATGAATTGCGCAACCCGCTCGCGCCTATTCTCAATGCCGCACATTTGCTGCGCCGCGTTGCAGCAAAAGAGCCGCAGCTGCAGGAACTTGGAGACATCGTCGACCGTCAGGTGAAACATATGACGCGGCTGATCGACGACCTGCTCGATGCGACGCGTCTTGCCCATGGCAAAGTCTTGCTCAGGAAAGAACAGTGTGATTTAGGCCGGATCGTTCGCCAGACCGCGCTGGATTATCGCAGCATTTTCGATGCTAGCAACCTGCAACTGGAATGCC